>Ga0315904_10003606_pt1 | contig 22629 bp, 16 predicted proteins | sample LakEriMetagenome_6_FD_203529 | JGI IMG/M metagenome (GOLD analysis project Ga0315904, IMG submission 203529) | Freshwater fungal communities from buoy surface, Lake Erie, Ohio, United States - Buoy 12 MA120 | ecosystem: Environmental > Aquatic > Freshwater > Lake | place: USA: Lake Erie, Ohio... | reverse complement strand
TGCCAGCTAAAAGGAGTCTGAATACCAGAGCCGGTATAGGTAGTGAGAACGGTTTGATTTATTTCTTGAAATCTATAAGCCTAAAAAATCAAACTACCGCTATTAGTATAAAACGCTCCAACTTTCTTATATCTTGTAAAGCCAGTAGGAAGTTGATTACTAGTTGAAGCTACAATTCCATGGGCTGTACCGTTAGAAACAGCGTAAACATAATAAAAAGTAGAAGCCGCAATTGTACCAGTATCAAGCCCACCTATACCTGTAACGGCGGTAGAAAGTGTTGGAGAGTCAAGAACCTTAAACAATCCACCAAGTCTAACAACAGTTCTACCTACAAGAGTTAGTTGCGTTGTACTTGATGCAGTCAATGTTCCTATGGTTTCTTTAAATATTCCCATATATATTCCCTCAATTTATTTAATAATCCTATTACGAGCAGCTTGTCTCTCTGCTTTAAACTCTGGAGAAAGCTCTTCTCCACGCTCTGCAGCTCTAATTACCATCCAGTCTGTTGAGTCAAGAAAAGCTTGTGCTTCTGCGTTAACTTCTTCCTGTGCAATTTGAGCAGAAATATCCTCAATTACAACTTCATACTGAGCAGGAGAAACCATAACAATTCTACGCTCGTAAATAGCAGGAGATATAACTCCATCTGGATTTAGAGTGTATGTGGCTGGTTCTAGCTCATTTCCATTGTTATCATAAACTGCCGGAGTTGCAAGTTCCTGAACTGGACCACGAACTTCTTCTGCTACAAGAACATCTTGCTCTTGAAAGATAGCTTTCTGTCCAAAAGTACCCATACCTTCGTGCTTGTCAAGCCAAGCTTGAGCTTCTTCCATTGTTGGAAAAAGCCCTTGGTTAGTAATCTGTTCTTGTTTTTTGATAGATATTTTAATCATATATTAGTCCTTGTATTTAAATGTATAACCTTTATGTTCTTTTTGTTTGCCAGTTAAACAACGATGAATTGCAGCAGCATGTAAATTATGTTCTCTAGCAAATTGATTAAGAATACTAGCTTCTGTAATTAATTTACCATTTTTAAATACTAAAAAATCTCTTCCGCCTTGAACTCTTGATGATAGCAATCTATACTCAGGAGTTTGTTTAGCTTCTATAGATAGTTGTTGTCTTTTAGCATTACGTTCTGGATTATTTTTGATAAACTCAGATTGCTTTATGGACATGTGCTTTCTATTTTGCTCATTTTTAAAGAAGGCTTTTCTAGCTTTTGAAACTTTAGATTTTGATTCTGGTTTAGAAACAGCTTCTTTCATATTATTAAGGTTTTTTTCAAGCCATTTTGAATCTTGTCTTAGTTTCAGAGTAGCTTGTCTACACTTTTCTTTTGTTTCTTCTGTGTGCCTTAAGCCAGAAACACCTTCTCCACCAGCAGAAATATTTGCGATAGGTTTATAACGAGCTATTAAGTCAACTTCAAAATCTAAAGCGTCTTGCTCTTTTTCAAAAAATTGCACAATTACTACTTTTCTACCAGCTTTTGCTTCTATACGTTTCCAAATAGGATTGCGACAATCCCTAGCTCGGGCACGTTTTTCAGTACCTTTACCAATGTAAAAACATTCTCCAGTGTCTAATCTATAGTGTAGATATACTAGCCATTTCATTGTTGTTTACCGATATTTACTTTAGCAATTGAAAAAAAGTTAACTGTAGTTCCAGTATCAAGAGCCGTAGCCCCTCTTTCGTTTACACCCCTAACTTGAAAAGTTTCACCTCTTCCTAAAAATACTAGATCAGAATATGGTCCTGCTCCCATAAATGTAGTTGTAGCAGCACCAACCCTGAAGACCATACTTGTACTGTATAAAACGCCATTTTTGAAACCCTGAATATATACAGCCTGACCAACGGCATAGGTAGCATTTGAGTAATACATAGAAGCAGATATTTGATAATATCCAGTTTCTGGAGCAGTAAAAGTTCCGTTAGTGTTTAAGGCTCCATGAGTATCAAATACAACAGTTACTGGCATTGTTACACCAGTTGCGTTCATTACTGTTCCTGCGGTGTTAATTCCTCTAGCTGCCACTCGCTCAATATTCATTCCCGTGAGCGAAACATTCTTGCTTGCGTTGATTACGAGGTAGCCTGAAGTTGCTGTTGTCAAATCATCAAATACAAAGTTGGCAGAAGTTGTAGTTGATGTTTGATATCCAGTATCAATGTATAGTATTCCCGTATTTTCGTTATAACTTTTAACTGCAGCACCTATAAATGTAGTAGATGCATATTGAATACCATCTAAAGAACCAGAGCCAGTTTTAGCTGAACTTTTGTAAAGATTTAAACTTAATCCCTTAAGTCCTTTACCAATTTGAATTGCAAACGCAGAAGGAGTAGCAGAGCTACTACCAGCATTATACGCTCTTGTAGTCAAAATAATACCATTTGCATTCATATCGCTAGTACTTTGAGAAGGAGGATTCGCTGTTGTTTGAGTTCTAGTATTAGAATTTGCACTGTGTACAAAAGTAATAAAAGTACCAACAGGAGCATTCGCCAAAGTACTAAGTGTGTACTGTGTAGAGCTTGCATATTGCAAAGCTGCAGTGTCTGTGCTGAAGGTTTCAGGTGCTGTTAGTATTTGGTCGGAGAGTGCTGTAGCCTCTATAGAAAAATAATTGGTTGAATAAATTGTACTCGGAGCTGCCAGTGCTCTTAATCTAATAGTTTCACCGGCTTCAAGTATCGTTTTAGCTGATCCATTTGCTCTGTGATATCCTCCTACAGCAGCCCCTCCACTATCAGATATAGCTAGAGAGCTATCATTTTTATCAATAGATATACTAACTCCATTGATAGTCATTACAAAAAAAGAAACATCAATTGTCACTCTTTTAAGAGCCGTCCATTTACCTGTAGTAGGATCGTAGCTGAGAAATTTGTTAATATTTTTATCCTCAACAACCGTGTTAAAATTAAATACGTTAGATGCCAGTAAGCTTGTATAATTTCTAACAGTGGCCCCTTGTTCAGGCTGCGACACATTCACAAATGGAGTCACATCTACGCCAGTTACGTTAGGCTTACCGACTTTGGAGATTGTAAATGTTACCCCTCCCGGTACAGTATTTGTTTGTCCAGAAGAATGAGGTCTAATTATATCACCAGATTGCAAGTAGCCTTGCCAAGAAACTGACATGTATTTACTTGCTGATGAACCACCTTCGTCAGAAGAAATAGCTAACCTTTCATTTGCTGATATATCATCAATATTATTAATAAGTGATGACGCATTTTTACTGATACCGATTCTAGGTGTTGTATTTAATGTTGTTTGTTCAGAATAACTAATCATATAAATACCGCTAGACATTGCCGTAAAACTAGCACCATTTGCCGCACTATCTGTGTATTCAATATCTGTACCAACATTATCCCTAATATTGCTAAATCTACGAATCTTAGTAGCGGTTGATCCATACCCATTAGCTGTATCAACTCTCACCGAGGAGTCAGACTCCGAGAATTGTGGCAATGTGTTGGTTACAGAAACAGAAATGTCTTGCTCTTGGAAAGCTAGGTTTAGGTTGTTTGCTACAGCAGACGTTGGTGTGTTATCTGCACAAATTCTAATTACATCTCCGGCTGATACAAACCCAGACCAAGCAATCGTAGAATCAAGCGCAACACCAGATTCACCGGCTAAAGTTTCAGAAGAGGTCGGTAGTGCTGTTCTAATAGCTTGATTTCTAGATATTCTACAACTCCCATTACTATTCCTTAAACTAGAACTCACATCGAGTTTACCAGCTTTCGTCATAGTAATAGCAGTACCATTACTGTTATCAACTGTGAAAGCATCACCGCGAATCTTAGTCATGGAAGTGAATTGAACAATTGCTGTTTCTGTTCCAGTACCTCTAGCACTAGCACCTTCAAAGCGTAGCTCAGAAGTTGGGATAGTGATTTTTTGGTCAGCGCTGGTGTTAAGGACTTTTAGGGAGCCTTGGTATGTAACGCCCATTTGACGAACTGTACCAGCCCCTCCACTGTTATCATTGCTAAAATAGAAATAATCCCCAGAATTTAAATAGAAGGAACTAGATACGTGAGTCATCCCACCTGTACTAGCTACTCCTAATTGTCTTGACATTAGAGAAGTTGCTCCGTTTACAACTCTATATAATTGCGGTAGTACTCCAGAAACAGATGCCGGAGTAACCCACATCGAAGCTGAGAATGTACCATTTTTTGTAGCATAGAATCTACCTGTGGCATTTTCATATCTAATGGCATCGCCTATAGACCTAGTAACTGTAGAAAATGTATAAATGGCATTTGCAGCAATAGATGAACTATCCGACATTTCCAAATTACTATCACCCTCTTCCACCAATGCACTTTGAGTGCCAGAAACTACGATTTGCTCAGTAGCTGACAATCCTGCGCATGGGATAGAGGCAGTTAATGAAACTGTGTCACTATTGTTTACAAGGTTTGTCCCAATTACTTTAGTCAAAGCGTTTTGAGTTGAGCTTTGAGCGCCGAATGTGATATAGGACACCGATGGTTCTATTAATATTGAACCTCTAAAGTATGTTGAGCCTTGGTTATTTCTTACGTGATCGCCTGCCAAAGTTAAACTTGGAATAATACTTGTTCCAGCAGAAGTTAATCCAACAGGGAGTCCAACACGAGCTTCAGCGGTAGTTACTACTCCAGCAGTAAACTTACCACGAATTTCTACGTTTTCTCCAACTTGTCTCCACTCAAACTCCACAGCACTTGGCGTACCAAAGCCTTGGAATGCTGGCGTATATCCCTGCCAAGCTGTCATGTTAGGAATATCAATTGTGCTGTTGCCAAGCACTGCTTTTGCTGGAACGAGGTCGTTTGTTGTAATTTGTGAAGTTGTTACAGCGTCAGCACTAATTGAAATGCGTCTAACATCTGTAGTTCCAACTGAGTTTCTAAAGGAGAACGTAGCTCCAACTGGCAGAGTTTGAGAATATGTGCAGTTAGCAAATGAGTTTCCTGCGGCGGTATCACTTGAGCTATATATTGTATCAACTCCATTTACAACAATAATAGGTTCAATTTTAACAGCAGAAGCACTACGCATCAAAAGATTTAAAGTAAAGTTAGCATCTTTAAGTACGGTGTAAAGCCCGGTTCCAGAGTTGTAACTGAAAATATCAGTACCAACCGTTGAAGTAGCTGCTCCAGTTACTGTAGCAACTCCAACACTCCCAGATTGTTCTAAGTATTGAGATTGCTGTGTAATGCTTGGAACAGAAAGGGTGCTTTGTCCCTGATTACTCATTCCAAGCCAGTAGTTCTTAAGTACAACATCATCAATGTAAGTTTCTGGAGAACCGGATTCTTGCAATGCAGAAATTGTATAAGAATAGCTTGAGCAGTTTGCTGGAATATTGAAGCCAAGTTGTAAAGTACGTGGCAAATCAGAGAAGCGAAGCGAAACAGTAGCAGAAGCTGTAGCGGCTTGTGAAAGCGTAATGGTTAATGCTGTAGTGTTGATAGTCGCAATTCTTGTACCTGTTTGGATACCAGAACCAGTAACGGTCATGCCCACTTTTAGCGTGTTAATGCTTGAGTTAGAGAAGCCCGACACTGTAATTGTTGAGTTTGTTACAAGCGAAGCAATGGCTTGTGAGTTAGTCTGGAGCTGCTGACTTGGATAGTCAACGCCGTTGGTTTCATCACGGAATGCAATCGTTACGTTACCTTGAGAGGCAGATGAACGAATTGCAACAGAAGCTGTCATGTTTACGCCACGGAATTTAGGCGCAATAGCAACTGTTTGTTTAAATGAACGATTAGAAGCTGCTTGGTGAACAAGACGAGCTGACTGAGTTCCATTCAACGGATTTGTTGTAATAAGCTCAAGACCAGTCTGAGTAAAATCACCCAAAGCAGAAGAGTCAAATGTTTGAGAAAGTAGGGTATCTAAGTCACCAGCTCCACCGCCAGTACCAGTTACTACTACAGAAGAGGCAATTGCAGCGCCTTCACTTTGGTCGAAAATTAACTGAACAGTTTCGCCCGGAACTAGAAATGTTCCAGAATCGAAAGTTATTGTATTACCGTTAATTTGAAATGCTGGATATCTGTAAACCTGTCCGGTTTTGATATCGTATACTTTTAATTTTTCTTGAGTAGGAAGGAAGTTTGTAACTAGGAAAGTGGTAGTATTTAAGTCACCACTAAATATAAATGTTTGAGTTGCGTCAATACCGTCAATAGCGTCACCAACTTGCTCATCATAGAAAATACCGAAAGCTTTTAGCTTTTTTGAACCGGCTGATGATGCAACTTGAACTCTCAAATCATAAGCATGACCTGATAGTGCGTATTTCAAATCAACAGTACCAGCACTCCAAGTAGTACCATTATAAACTAAATCATTTCCGCCAGAGTTGGTTTTTAATCTAATGCTATTTACGCCAGCGCTGAATCCTGCTTTATAGGTAGCGTCTGTTTCAATCTTAATATGATAGTTTCCGGCAACAAGAACGTTTCTGAAACTATTTAGGGTAATTACATTTAGTCCAGAATTTAATGTAGATACTAACGCTATTTTACTGAATATTACATCGCCCGGAACGCCAGAATTATCTTTACATATAGATACGATATAAGAACCAACTGGAGTACCAAGCTCATCTATTTCAATTGCAAGTTGTGAGATTGCATTTTTTGCAGATAAAGTGAATGGAGCAGATAATGCTTGTAAAGAAGACGCATCAAGTTCTGTATTGGTATCGGTAGAAGCTTGACTAAGAACAACAACGCTTGAAGGAACCGCTAATAGCTTACTTCCAGTAAACTTTTGAGAAAGCCCTTGGCGAGTCATTGTTACTGTTTCGTAGTTTGTACCATCCAGAGCCACTTGATAGGTAGCGCTATCGTCTCTAGAGGCGCTATCAAACCATTCAGCATGAAGCTCTACTTGACGACTATCGTCATCATTAGCAAGAAACTCAGTATCAAACATTTGAATAGATACGAAATTTTCTGCAGCGTTATTGAATCTATAAACACCGTCTACGATATCAAAAGTAGCTGTAGCCGAGGCTGTGCGAGTCTGTTCATCAGATTCAAAAACAACAGGAGTTACGAATTCATAGTAAGATGAAGTAAGTCTGTGCTTTAAATTTTCAGTAAATGTATTTGCATCACCAGTACCTGAGCCGCCACCAGCACCTGAACCAAAGCGGAAGATTTTAGCGTTTTCAATGATACTTGAAGCAGAACCTGCTGTTTTAAAATAACCTGAAGTATTTGTACATTCTAGTACAACATAGCCAATAGGTAGACCGCCACTAACAAAAAGCGCACCCGCATTCGGTAGAGCACCTTCGGTCAAAGCCTCGTCAGAAAACAATACTTTGATTTTACCAGAACTAATTAAAGTGAACCCAGCTTGACGAAAACGACCTACTGTATTTGTTACAGGAAATACGATATCAAAATCAGCAGCATTAGATACGGCTTGAGTCTGGAAGTTAATCCAAGGAGATGATAGGGAAGGGAAAATTTGTTTTTTAACAGGAGATACGATTTCATTGGCTGAATCAGCAGATACCACTGAAGATGAAGAAAAATTAAGTCTAGCATCAGGAGTATCTGAAGCTGCCAGCCTTAATGGGTAGTTAGCGTCAACGTTAACTTTATCAAGAATAGCTTCAACGGTAGCGTTAGCCGCCGTACCTAATCTAGGTAGCGCTGAGCGTTTCTTAATCTGTCGTGAATCTGGTTTTGTATCAGCCATATTGTATTCCTGTATTTTATTATACCATGTTTATTAGAAATTTCGGTCGATGTAGAACCTTAAAACATCAGTAACTTCTAAATTAAATAAAAAGCTAATTTGTGTAGAAGAAACGTGATTGTAATCAAGTACGTTATCGAGCCTCAAACCATTCAGGAAAACTTGTAATTCATCACCTGTATATGTTTGAGAACTAGGGAGGGTTATGTTCGTACCGGCAGTAATAGGTCCGTTAATTTGATTAGCTCCAGCACCTGAAGCTACAACTTCTAAATATCTGTCATAGATAGTAGATGAGCCAGATTCTTCAAAACTCTTCATGATACCGTTAACCAACCTAAGGAACTTAGCCATGTAATGTCTCCTCCTTAGGTATTATACCATATTAAGCAACGCCGTTAAGCTGTTTACTTCCGTCTAAGAAAATTGAGGTAGTTGTTTGGACATACCCAAATCTAAAAGAGGCTTGGTTAGCAACATAAGTAATTGCACCGTTAGCATCCCAAGCTCCAGCGGCTTTAAGATGAACTGGTTGACCGATTTCAGTTGAATCAAAAGCTACATCGTTAGCCATTTGAGCAACTTCACCTTGGGTGATAACTTCAACAGTATCACCAGCAGTAATCGCTACAGCAGATTGAACTACACCGATAACATAAAAGTTATTAGCTGAAGTAGCATCGTAGTCAGCTTTGTAAACACGACCAGCGGTTTCACCTGATACCGCAATCCTTACAGCCCAAGTTGTATCAGCCGCCATTGCTTCACCAGCAAGGAAGGTTTTGATTGTCTGTTGATTTTTAAGTAAGTTCTTAACTTTAACTTTTCTACGGTTTCCGCCTACGTTTGCAAGAACTTCATCAGTTCCAGCTACAGAGGTAGCTTCAGTAGTACCGGCAATATCAACTACAAGGTTACGAGTAGTTGTGATATCTCCACCGCCGCTCAAGCCTGAATCAGCCGCAGTAGCGATTGAGACAGTCGAGTGGTCGATATGTTCGTTAGCTACAAAACCAGATAGAGTATCGTGGTCAAGAGCTGCGTTAAAGTTAGCAAGAGTGATTTTCTTAACAATGTTAGAGTCAGAAACGTCACCAAAAGCAAGCTCATCGCCAGAAGCGATTGAAACTGCTGACATTTCATTAAAGTTAAGGTCTAATGTATTGCCTGATTTAGTAAGACCGTTACCAGCAGTTATGCCAGCAAGCCCACCAAATTCAGCCCAAGCAGTACCGTCCCATTTCTGGAAAGTGTTTGAATCTCTATCCCAAGCAAGAGCGCCTTCGCCTTGAACTGAAACATCGTAAGCAACTACCCAAGAAGAGCCGTTGTATTGTACGATATCGTTATTGCCAACACCTGTAATTGTACCCCAAGCTACATCTAGAGCTGAAGTATCTACGATAATGTAGCGTTGACCAAGGGCGGCTGCTGGAAGTCCAGTACCCGGAAAAGTAGTAGCTCCGTCAAGAACTACATCATTAATATCAGGTTGGAAGTCTAGACCAGCTAGAGCGTTTTGTAATTGATCGAAACGAACAGCATCAGCAGCGTTTGTAGCTGTAGCTAAGTTTGTTACTTTATTTCCGTTAGCATCTAGGTTAGCTAGAAGAGAACGAGTGCCGTTTTGTAAAAGAGCTTGATTAACATCAGCTAAGTTTACGTTAGCGTCAGGCATTGAAATTGTACGAACAGTAGAGGCTGTAATAGCAGATGCTTGGAAGGCAATTTTTTTAGAAGGTGTATCGTCGTCAGAGATTCTAAAAAGAGTATCTAAGAAATCTGTACCACCTGCGGTAGCAAGAGCTGAATCAATTCCAGCTAAAGCACCTTTTACAGTTGCAGCGCTTGGAGTAAAGTTAGTATAAGTATTGTCGTCACCGATAAGATCAGAGCCTGAAGAGGCGCTTGAAGCGCCTAGCTCAGTTTCTGTAAAGTAACGACCGTCATGGGTATGAGCGTTCGTACCAGTAGAAAAATCAGAGCCGTTTTGAAGATTGACTAGATTTTGAAGAATGGTCTTAGTAAGCTCTACAGGCGAAGTCGTTCCGACTTTTAAAGAACCTACAACTAATGAATTTTGTTGAAGGTCAATGTTTCTTTGGATACTTCCAATGAGCCTACTTACGATCGAAATATCAGCCATAATATTATCCTACGGTTATTGTAAATTATTGTTATATGTTATAAAGATTAGGATTTCTTTTTGGTTTTGGATTGCTTCTTAAGCTTGTAGGCTATTTGTACTTCCATACCGTAAGTATTAAGAATTGCATTAGCTTGCTTACCAGCAGTTTCTAATATTTCCGATAACTTAGCTGTTAAAACCTTGCCAATTTGCTCTTCTTGCTCTGGTGTGATTTTGGTTAAATCCACTGTTCTAGGTCTATTAATCATTTTTATCCTAATTGCCCTACTAGCGTAATTTCTAACACCAAATCCTTTTGGAGTAAGTTACTTTCATTTCTAGCTACTGTTGCAACTCTGACCACAAAATCACCAGCTACAAATCCGCCTACGCCTACGTCAGGCTTGACATTTGTTAGAAATCCGTCTTTTCCAAGATAGATAGCATCGCCAAAAGTAGCTGAAATCGTTACGTTTTCTATCCTTCCATGAGTGATAACCGGACCTATACTGTCGGTCAAAATAGAAGACGAAGTAACTCCAATAAGAGCCAATACTTCATTTTCTATAGATACATCAATAAAGTCTATAGTTCCTGTACTGGTCTTTCTAACCGGTGTTGCTTTTCCAATAATAACACCAGCTCCATTCTGGAACTTACTTTCTAACCCGCTTGCTTTTAATGCGCTGTATGGTCTAAAACTCATATTTACCTTATAGGATATACCAAGCGCCACCTGAGGCAACTAAAGTTAAGCTTTCGTATTGAATAGCTACATCTAAAGGAGCTGCATCGATATCTACTCCGTCAAGAGTTTGTGATGAAATTGATTTAACAAACATACTGTTTAGTGCTGCAATTTTTTTAAAATTGTATATTTTACCGTCAACTGAAGTTGCGTCAGGTAAAGTAAGAATAATACTTCCAGAGCTTGTGTCTGCTAAAATTACATCGTCTGTAGAGTTTACAGAATAGCTAGAAGTCTTTGTGGCTGTTGAACTATTAGCTACTCCAGAACTTGAGGAAATTACAATATCGTTAGCGTTTTCTGTAATAGTAACGTTTGAACCAGCAGTAAGTCTACGGAATTGAAATTGAGAACCAGCAAGTTGTTTAAATACGTTAGCTGAAGAAACAGTACCTAGGTTCGCACCTGTATAGCTACCACCACCGCCGCCACCGCCACCTGCGCCTTCGCCTTCAATTTTAAATACTAGAACGTCATCTACTTCTAGTATTACTAATGTAGTTATCTGATAACTATCACTAGCTGGAGCGCCGACTTCAGTATAGTCAGAACCTGCAAATAATCTGATACCGTTTAAATAAACAGCTAAAGTACCTGAGCCTACAACATAGGTTTGTTGAACATCGCTATTTCTTGAATTAAGAGGAACTGAAAATGTAGTACTGACAGATACAGGACCTGTAAGTTCATTATCATTAGCCGGAGCGCCTGAAACTACATCAATTTTTTCTTCATAGCCTTCTAAGCTAATAGAATCTACAAAATCACCTAAGGCTTGGTCTAAGCGTTTGATAGACCTAGTAAGATTTTCATCGTCTACAATATAATTATTTGTAGCTCCAGCACCCTGAGTGTTTGTAACAATTGAAAGACCGGCAACATCAACGTTCGATGCGTCTGTACAGTTACCAGCTTGTGATAAAGTTACCGTTACAGTACCGTCTAAATTATTTACTGCGTTGAAATCACCAATAGCGTTAATAACAATCGTAGCCGCTGCTGCAACTACTGTATTAGGCTGACCTGTAGTAACTGCAATTGCATTAGCAAATTTACCCGGAATTAAAGGATTACCACCAGCCCCGTCTTTATTAATCCAGAAATAATGTTCGTTAGCATCTCCTGAGGAGTTAGCTAGGAAATATTGACCTGAAGTTGTAGCATTTGCCGCCGGGAAAGTAATAGTAAATTGTTCAAATACGGCAGGAACTATAGCTCCTGTATAATCTGGAGTTGAAATATTTTCAGAAGGAGAACCGATATATTCAATAACATCCTTAGACGTATTATCTGAAATCTCTGCACTTTCACCCTGCTCTAACTCTCCAAATCCCGTACCACGAATATAAACACGAGCTAATGAGCCGCCGTTATCTTGGCGTAACATTAACCAGTACGTATCCTCATCAAAAGGAACGTCTTTTCTAGAAACTACTTTAATATGTCTGTCGGTTGAAGGAGCGGCGTCAGTTAAATACTTACCCCAAGCATATTGAGCTGCCGAACCACCTATACCCGTAGATGCCTCTAGGAAAGGCGTAGATAAAGTTACTTGAGAAGCTGAATTTACCGACAATATTTTATAATATTTAGTATCTAGTTGAGAAGCTTGTTTTACAAAGTCTCCAGCCATTACATCATTGGTCCAAGAAACAGCTCCAACAGAACTTACAATACTAGAACCATTAGTAAAAACTAATAGAGGAGTGATCGACTGACCACGAACCAATTTCATGTAAGCGGCTTGGTCGTCGGATAGAATAATATGAGATGTGGCAGGGTTTGCGAGAATAGTATATGTAAGTCTCGAACCTACAAAGTTAAAATGAATATCATCTGACCAATTAATTTTACCAGCAATAGCTTCGCTATGTGAGATATCTCCAACACCCGTCATCATCATGCTGGCAATATCTTGCTTAGTCTTAACTAATGAGCCTGAGACGTTTTCTGAATACCAGTAAGTCGTACCTTTAATTTCTTTAATGGCAGACATTACTGCGTCTTTCCATTCTTTTTCGGTACGAATTTGCTTGTCTCCACCAACAAATGGTGAAGATGCGCTAGATGTAGTCTTAAAGTTATTCTCTACTCTTCCATCATCCCAAGGATAAACATAAGAAGGGTCTGGAGTACTAGTGCCTGCAGTACCCAGTCTGAAAAACATAGGTCTGCGATCTTCAACAGACAAGACGTTATTAGCCGCATCGGTTTCGATAATGGCTAAAGGAAGTATATTTGATGTAAATATGGAAGGTGAAATTACAAACTTATAACTTAGTGTTTGAGCTAAAGGTACTGTTTTTACAAATTCAGTTTCTGTAGTTGGATTCCAAAAATACACTTGAGCGGTTGTAGAATCATCTACAGCTCTTACAAATTCAATCCCAACATAGTTTATAGCGCCGGGTGTGAAAGACCCTTCTACTTTGGTATTTGTTGTAGAGCTAAGTGTTTGATTTGGTTCAGAGGCATCGGTGACAAAGAAAGTACCAGACTCAGAAGATTGAGTATGTAGAATGGCTGAATCAGCCGCAAGTACTTGTAAACTTGTAGAAGAAGAGCCAATGGCTCCCGTTAGATTGATTTCAAAACCACGAATAAAAAAAGATTCATTAGCGCCTGTAAGCAGACCTTTGGCTACTTCATCGAAGTCATTTCTTATTGCCGATTCAATAGATCGGATGTGAGGAACATCCAATCTTTGCGAATTCAATATGTTAGCCGATCTTTTAATAGCCATATTACACCTTGATGCTTTATTATACCATAATTATTGGATTATTTAGATTGTTTAGAGGATTGAAAAAAATAGCGTATACTATAAAGATTAATATTTTTGTTGCAAATACTTGTCGTTATGGTATTATATATGCAATAGGAGATTCTATGAGCAATTCTAAAAAGTTACGAGATGATGCAGCTAAGCATAGGGGTTTTGTATCAAGCGGCGAACAGGCTTGGCTTGAAGAGTCTGAATTTGAACGCCTTCAAAGTATTCTTAGTACTACGTCTAAACAAATATCTGAAAATATGATTAAGGCTATGAATTCTTTTGATATAGGTAGAAGCTGCCCACACAAAGAAACCGTTAAAAAACATTTACTTACAAGTCATTACTATGTTTGTAAGGCTTGTGGAGAGGAAGTATGAAAGTTAAACAATTACGTAAGTTATTAGATTTACTAGATAACGAAGAGGCTGAAGTCTACGTTGACAATTTAGAGGTTGAGTATTTTGACGCTTGGCAAAGCTCAGTGAATGAGGTTAGTTTTGCTCAAAGAAAATACGTACATCCTAAGTATCTAAAAGTGGCAGGTAGACCATGCCAAGAAACTAACGGAAGTAGAGAGGCGTTTGTAATCTATGTCAAATCAAAAGAAGAATAGCGATGAAGAAGAGCTTCTTAGAGAGTTTGAGAAAATGCTTGCTGAAGGTGGAATCGATTCCTTTTACGAAGACGAGGAAGAAGATTTTGGTTTCTACTATCCTCCTTCTAATTCCGGGGTCCATCCCTATCGCACTGATGATATTGACGATGAAGAACCGCCGCCTGTTCCAAAAGAAACTAAAAGAGTCAGCCGATTCTGTAGACACGAAAACAAAGTAAAAAAGTATTTAATAACAAGTTTTTTCTATTATTGTCCCGACTGTAAATCCGAGGTTGAATGAAACTACTACTGGAGACTATCGATGAAGAAGAAGGTTGGAAGTTACTTGAGCGAAAAACTATTAATGACCGCACCCTTATTTGTTGGTATAATCCTGACACTAATATTGTCAGCCTTTGCCTTTTCCATCTTACTGACCAGCCTAATGAGCTTTCTAAAAGAAGTCCTTACAGCACTTGGGGATATGCAACAGCCTATGTAACTGGTATGTACACATTAAAAGAAGCTTCTGAGGTGGTGTCTTTGTATCTACAAGATATGGAAGCTGACCGATTTTGGTGGGAAAATTTAGGCTAGGTCAATAGCGCTATAGGGAATAATCCCTCTAAAACTAAAGTTCACTTTAACTGTACCTTTAGCGCCTACGGTTGTGCTTTCATTGGTAATTACAATTTGTGGACAAAAGAAAATATCTTTATCTACTTTCCTATCCTTAAGCCTTAACGAGATATATGGCTGATAAAGTATCTGGGTAATTCTAGGCGTGATATCATTACCTTGCAATCCACCGCTTGCATTAACATAAACACCAGAAAGAGAGCCCTGAACCGTTATGCGACCGGGACTAATTTCTTGTGGAAATGCTGAGTCAATACCGAATATAGATTCCTGACCATAATCAATAGTATAATTTATAGACTGACATTCTTTCCAAAGCTTACCATTGATGTAAACTTTTACTTGAGCGCCTGATAGTATTAAAGATTGAGCCATTGTTTACTCCGGGTCCGACCCAAAAATGTAATATTTTTCACTATTGATAGTTCCGGCTTTTCCGAGTCCGATATCTCCCGAGTATAAAATTGTAATTACAAGCCTAATACCCGTAGCTGTTACTAATTTAATTAAATCCTCAGCGTAAACTCTTCCCGAAACAACATCGGTTAAATAACAAGCATAATCTAGACCATTAGTTCTTACATCATAAACATAGTTTTGAGCTACTAGGCTAATATTAGTGCCAGAATTATGAGTATTTTTAAATTTATATGAAGGGTTTATCATTAAAGTATTGGACGATGGTCTGGCAATATAAGGAACCGGTCCCTCTTCTTTATCAGTACCAAAGGCAAATATAAGGTTTCCTGCTGTATCTGGGATGTCTGATGAGTTATCAACTTGTATTACAAGGTTTGAGTTTGAGTCTACTGTTTGAGTAGTTCCGCACTCTTCTCCGCCAATAATGTAGGGCTTGGTTGTCTCAAAAACATAAGGACCTAATTGAGTTCCAGAAGGACCGCTATCATGTACGTGAGCCGAACCCTTCAAATCCCTTTTAACAACTTTAGTTGTAGCTGGGATAAATACTTCTAATAATCTAGCTTCTGTTTGATAAGCTGCTGCATATGTTGTTTTAGATGATAAAGTAGTACGAGTTGGATTGAAAAATAAAATAGCTTCAGCATTACCTTGAACTACAACTTGAGGAATTCCATTAGGATTCAGGAATTCTACATAAGCTTCGCCAACAACTCCTCCCTGTACTTTAGATACAGTGAAAGTACCTCGATTAACTAAATTAAAAGCCGTACCGTAAATATTAACGTAATCATCTTTTCTGGCTTTACCAACTGATGGGTTAGGTCCGCCAGTCCAAGTGGCTCTTATCACTCCGCCTGATTGTTGGGTTAAAGTCCATTGGGTTGTGGCTAATCCAGTGGTGGGTCTGATAGCGTCAAATTTAAGTTTGTTTTGAGCCTTACCGCCAACTACTTTTACTGTAGAGGCTGGACCGACTGTGCTTGACATTAAGGTTACAAATCCACCTACGCCATCATCTTTTGCAAAAGCAGCTCCAGTTTTGCCTAATCTTCTCAATTCTTTAGTAATAGCATCAGCAACTTCTTGAGCTGTTGCGGTATTAATATTAGAAAATTGAGAAGCTGAAAAAACTACTTCTACAACCTCAGCATCATCAAATTGAATTTTTAGGGTATCTCCATCCTGCAAAGCATAAGTCTCAAACTCTGATGAGTGAGACGTTGCTCTTGTGAATTCCTCACCGTACATGATTTCAAGGATAGATAAAACCAAATCCCTGATCTGCTTTCTGGTAGAAATTTCAATACCTATTTGTCTAAAAATGTCGTCAGAAAGACCTACGTTTTCAGGTCTAGTTAACCCTCGACCTGCAAGTAAGGTATCTAAGTAACGACCAGTAGCCGATACGATATAGATATTATCGTTTACGGCTTCAACGTTTTGAATAAGGTGAGTAGCTCCCTGAGAAAGAGCTTCAAGTACAGCATCTGTATTGGGACCACGTATAGCGCTATTAAGGTACTGACGTAACCTTTGTTTTTCTTTTTCTTGTCTAGTTGACATACCAACCCCATTTCATACCAGCAGCGGTCTTGTATTTTCCATCACATACATTTCTTATAGATTGTCTATTTGTTTTTGTATTTAAAGATTGGCAATAATTAACCGCCTCTGTAATAGAATCGAAAACTATATTATTTTCAATACATATTACTTTTTTGATATTTACTGGTTTTGCGCCTTTTTTAAAACCACCAATTTTTCTATTTCTCTTTAAGTCTTCCTGACCTAGATATCGGAAAACAAATCCCTTAGAAGAAATTCTTTTTAATTTACATATTAAAGATATTTTAGAAATATGTATATTATAGTACCTAGAAGCTTCCGTCAATGTATCAAAAACCCTACCGTCATTTAAACAAACAACAGGTTTTTTAGTCTTTTCAACCATAGCCATAGGGTATTTACCAAAATTATGATTATCTGAACCATGCTTTTCTGGAAATCTACAACCGCCCTTACGTAGGTTGTAGCTCATACTATCTTTTACTGCGTTGGTATCGTCAATCCACTTTTCTTCAGCTTTATTTAGCTCTTCGATAGAGTTACACACTTCTAATATTTCTTTTTTAAAATTGTGCTTCCCGTACTTTTTTACTTTACAAACTAAAATTTTACCACTTCCTAGATAAGTAGGTCTATTGTGCTTATCTTGCCCAATATACCACTCTCCCGTTAATAAATTTGTAGTTTTGTATATAATCATAACTACCCTTCCGTCTTCGCCACGATAATGTCGTTTACGATATCAATAATCAAAGCTTTCTCTGTGGCTGCTACAGCAATAATATCATTTGCCGCATCGTAAGCAGGAGAGCTGATAGATACTGCGCTTACGCCCGGAATTGAATTTACTGCAGAAACAATGTCACTGATAGCAATTGGCTCTCCAATTCCTGTAGAGTTAATTAGAGCAGCTACGTTATTTCTAACTTGCTCAACAACTCTTGTAAATGGAATACCTGTTCTGATTCTTACGTTAATAGAAACTTTAATTCTCTTAAATAGAGGTGGTTTAATAAAGATTTCAGCACCAGCAGCAGCTACGCCCGGATAAGTAATACTATCTCTTGGGTCTCCGTACACCACCTTATTAGCTTGCGCTAACAATCCAGTATCGTATCTATATGAATCTAAACCTTTACGATTGATTTCAGAAAAACCAAGTTTGCCTGTACCGGCAATAGTTGAGACAGCAACATCGTTTATTTTAGAAAATTGATTGTTGCTGTCAAAAATCATTAGGTATCTGTTGCTATTAGCTGGGTCTACTAGTAGGTTATGAATTTTTTTGTAACCTACGTAAGGCTTTTCTTCTTCGACATATATTTGAGTAAAATCAGATACTAAAGCTACATTGTTTTGAATAGCTAGTATTTCATCTACTACAACTCTGGATTCATCTAAAACCTCAGTAATGGTATATGTTCCCTTGTTGGCTGCAGTAAGTACGTTGCCTGAGATAACTAAACTATCGCCAGAATTCGTATTATCGTATGGACTAATAACCATAGAAGGATTGTGGGATTTAAGAATATTACCGCCAACGCCAGTTACAGAAATGCCAGATTCAGCAATAGCAACAGAATTAGCACACTCTACGTAAGCTAAAGAACCTTGTTGAACAACCAACACTTCGCAAGCCTCTACATCAATATTTTCAGCATCTACGCATGGTCCGTAGTCATCAAACTCTACAGTTACAGTATCTCCTAAAACAGTAGCTGTAACTCCAGATAAAGCGTTTAAAGCCACCTGTATAATTGATGCCATAGCTGAAGATGTTTCAGAGCCCGTATAATCAAACTGAGTACCAGTACGTCCAATAGGAGCTGGGTCTACGGAAGTGTTGTTTAAATCAAACCATCCATAACGAGCAGTACCGCCATTAGGTAGGTTAAAATGAATTCTTTCTCCGCCATCAATATCTGCCGCCGAAGGAGCTATAATTGTAAACGACTCCCTCATTGCCTTATTAGATTTTGTAACCATGAAAGAACCTTGGTTCAGCAAATTAAAAGCCGTACCAATAGTCAGTGTATCGCCAAGTTTAGCATTTTGCAGATTAGGCTGAGTTCCCGTTCCGTTCCAAGTAATTCTCATATTACCCGGAACAGTTACGTTAAATTGAGTCGTAGCATCAAATCCTAAAGACCTTAGGTTTTCAGTTACAACAACTCTTTCTTCAACAGCAACTTCATTGTCGATATAGAAGCTATTATTAAATTGCTTAATGATTCTAAACTTACCTTGGTTTAGACTAGAAAATGGACTTCCAATCTGTACCGTATCTCCCTCTTGAAGTTTAGTAGTAACACTAAGATTAGCAGATATTACTAGGGCTGCTGCTGCATCAATTCCTGCTGTGTTATCCACTACTATAGTTTTCTTATCTTCAGAAGTTCCTACAACATTAAAAGTACCATTATTAGCAGCGTTGGCTAGTCCTGAGATGGTAAACCTGTCTCCTACTTGAGTTTCTGAAAAGTTTCTAGAGCCTGAAGTCGATGTATAAGATGTTAATCCTAAAGCTCCGTCAAAATCAACGGAAATATTTCCGTTACCTGTATTGATTTGTACATTTTTTGTAAAAAGAGGGTTAGAACCTGTCTGACCATCCCAAGATATACATACTAGTTTTCCATGTTTTTCTACATGAAAAGCACGACCAATATCTCTTAAAGCATTTCTAGGCTGACCAAAAAGCCTGTCGTGATTATCTTTATTTCCAATTTCTAGTACTGTTTTACCTGCTACAATAGTGTTTGGATGTAAAGTAGCGCTAGATGTAAAGCTAACTCCAGACTCTTTCTTTTGTACGCTTTCAGCAGATACTTTAACTAGTTGACCAGTTTGAAATCCAGAAGAAGCTGAGCGTAGAATAGATACCTTCATTAATTCAGTTCCAAGCATAGGTAGGGCTTGGTTGATTACTTTAGCTACCGCAGCATTAGCAGTACCTCCTGTAATCTGAACAGCTCCGCTAGAACCCAAAATGTTTGTCGATATCTGCAACTTTCCATTTCTATAAGAAGTACTTATATCCGAAAGAGTTGTAGCTCCAGAAACAGCTAAAGTAGAGATTAGGTCGTCTATTTGTTTTATAGTTGTCGGTACAAATCTTACTTCTTCGCCGTTATTAAAAGAATACGCATTTGCAGTATTAGTACTAAAACTAGGTAGCTGTAAGGTATTCTTAAACCCAAATTGAGGATTTGGCGAGGATGCTGCTAAGGTAGAAAATTCTAGGTAATTAATACCATCTACTAAAGAAACACTTTCTTGACCTGAGGCAAAATTATTATCTTCATAGGTTGAAGATAATATAACTCCAGCTCCAGTCAATCCGGCATCGTTTAATAGGGTAGCCGTAATGAAATCAGCAAGATTGGCTGTAACGTAAGTTACAATTTCTTGAGCTGTAGTGGCGCTATTTTGATATAAAAGAACAGTAGTTAAAGTTAAGTTAGCTACGTTATTTTCAGCAAGAGCTGCACCATTTGGTCTACGTACCGTAAAAGATGTTGAAGTAGCACTAGATACTTTAAAAGTACCTTGGTTTCTAGCAGAGAACTCGCCATTAGAATTAATTGTTACGTAGTTTCCGGCTGTCAGGGATGTCATGGTTGGGTTTGAACCAGTTCCACTCCAAGTATAACTAACTTCATCTACGCCAGCTACCGGAGTATTGGGCGTAACAGTAACATTCCATTCAGTTGTTCCGTCAATTTGATTTGCAACTGGAGCGCCTGATTTGAGGGCGATAAAAATATCAATTTTTTCTCCTACTATGATAGTATGAGAAATAGGTAAGTTAGATGAGGTAGGGTAAGAATATCCTATATTTAATTTTTCTCCAGAAGCTCCCCAAAGAGAAGACCTGAATAAAATAGCGTCTTGATTAGCTCCTGTGTTAGGGTCTATGACATTTTTAGCTTTCATTAAAGCTTTGTAATTAGAAAAATCGTAGGTAGAACCAAAATATGTCACAAACTGAGAAGTTGCTCCTGAATCAACATCGTAAGCTCTAAAATCATTAGAGTTTATTGGCATAGTAGCATTAGCTACAGCCCGACGATAAAGTGGAATTGAAAAAGTTTTGTTAGTAGGGTCTTCGTCTAGAACTAAAGTAAGTCCATCGCTTGCACCAAAATTAAAAGTGCTGGCTACATAATATCTATCTGATTGTCTAAGTCTTTTTACAAATTGACTAGACTCAATATTAACATTTAATGCTGCAAGAGATTGTATTTGAGAAAACTCACCATTAGGTTGAGCATCTTTTACCTGTACTCCAGATGTTAAATAAGGATGTAAAAATCCAATAAGTTCATTAGAAGAAATTGCTTGTGAAGCTAAATTTATAGCCGAAGCAAAGTCTGTAATGTACGTATTTGGCGGGTCTGAGTGTTTGTTATTGGTAATTGAACTATGTACAAATAAAGGAAAATCACCATCAGCATTAGCGCTTTCATAAAATGCAAAGTGCGAGTCTATAGAATTACTCAAATCACCTTCAGTAAAATTTAAGTTTTTAGCCGAGTCATTAAATGTTGCAATCAATATCGAGCCGTATAGGTCGGCGCTTTTACTTGTAATTAATATAATTTCATCATCTAAAGTTGAAGAAGTTACTCCAACTAAATTATTTTGAATTGAATTTGAAATTGTATTAATGTTATAAGAACCTGCTGCAAATTTAATTTTTTGAGGAGATTGAGTAGTTCTTAAAAAGACCATTCCTTCTGAAAAAGGTACTAGTACTTGAGGTACTGCTGCCGCAAATTCAATAGGAGTTACTTTTAAATCAAAGGTAGAATTTGTTTTAGCGTTAATTCTTCCTTCTATTCTATTGTTAGCGTTAAGTTCATTAGACCATATAATAACATAGTCGCCAACTTCAACATTTGTAAAAGCCGTAACTACGCTGGATGTAAATCTAACTATATTAGTAGTTGGCTTAGACACTGAAACTAAAGTATTAGAAACAGCACCTGTAGAAATAATCTTAGCGGCTTGATTGTCTACTAAGAACCACAAATACGCATCGGTAGCAAACGTGACTGCTCCACCAAGAATTTTGGCGCTAGATACGCTGGCGTTACTAAATGCCGTTCCTGCTGTTAAATTATCTCCAGCTACTAGAGGTTTTGATAATTTAAATTGAGCAGTATTTCTAGATAGAGTAAAGTCAGATTCAGCTCCAACCGCAGATAAACCTGTAGTTGTGGTGAATACACCTTTAGTAACAAGAGTAGATGAAGTGTCAATTTGCAAAGAAGCTCTAGAGCTAATACCTAAGTTAGATGTCAGAACAACCCTACTTCCATTAATTGAAGCCGTCACACCTGTAACTTTAGAATTAATTACATTAATCCAAGACTGTAAGCTATTTGATTTAGATATGGAAGGATATGTTCCTTCTGCAATAAAGTCCGAGTTAGTAAAAGAATAAGTAATTGGGTCTGTACCGTCTACTGAAATAACTAAAGTATCTCCAGTCGAAATAGCGTTAGACCATTCAGATTGAGTAGCTGATTCAAGTAGAGCTTTTTTTCCGTTTCTGCTTAGCGGAACTCTATTTTTGTACAATCTTAATGTTTGAACTTCACTTGATGTTAAACCCATCGCGGTTCCAGCGTTACCGCCGGTTGTAGTATTCGTAACCTCAAGATATTCATTATCTTCTGCTTTAGCTTCAAGAGTTACTTTCTTACCTGTATTTGAAGTTCTAGCTACAAAAGTTAGGCTAGGATTGGCGTTAACTGAAGCCGCAACTTCATAAGCTGTAGCAAATCCATTAGAGCGGAAATCACCCTGATTAAATGTATGCTCGCTTAATACACTTCCTACTAGAATAGCAAGTCTGTCGTTTGGCTGGATACTAAATGGAGAATCAATAGAAGACTCTAGATAAGCTTTAGTTACGGCTGTTTGAGTACCGCCCGTAGCAAGCTGGAAGCGCTCCTCTCCGCCAATTGCAGAGTCTACAATATAT
>Ga0315904_10003605_pt1 | contig 22630 bp, 14 predicted proteins | sample LakEriMetagenome_6_FD_203529 | JGI IMG/M metagenome (GOLD analysis project Ga0315904, IMG submission 203529) | Freshwater fungal communities from buoy surface, Lake Erie, Ohio, United States - Buoy 12 MA120 | ecosystem: Environmental > Aquatic > Freshwater > Lake | place: USA: Lake Erie, Ohio... | reverse complement strand
TCCCATCGGTCAATACAAAACAGCTTAGCTCAATTCCGTCTAAAAATTCTTCAATAACCACTTTAGAACTTGCCTCACCAAACTTTTGATGAAGCAACATATTACGCAATTCTGTTTTGGCTTCCTCTAAATTTTGGATAATCAAAACTCCCTTTCCAGCAGCTAAACCATCCGCTTTTAAAACATATGGAGGTGTCAATGTCTCTAAAAACATACACCCTTTTTCCACAGTTTCGGCTGTAAAACTATCATAGGCTGCTGTGGGAATGTTATGTTTTACTAAAAATTCTTTGGCAAACTCTTTACTTCCTTCTAGTTGAGCTCCTATTTTTGATGGACCTATAACTGGAATTCTTTTTAATTTTTCATCATTTTGAAAAAAATCAAAAATCCCTTTTACCAAAGGGTCTTCTGGTCCAACTACAACCATCTCCACTTTTTCTTGAAGAACAAATATTTTAATGGATTCAAAATCAGTAGGGTTTAAATTTACATTCGTTGCTATTGTCTGTGTTCCTGCATTTCCTGGAGCAACAAAAAGTTTGGTGCAATGGGAACTTTGAAGCATTTTCCAAGCGAAAGCATGTTCTCTTCCCCCAGAACCTAGTAATAAAATTGTCATGATGTAGTTAGTAAGTTGTGAATTGCAAAAATACTTGGTTTTAAGTGTAAATTGGCAATAAATTTTTAAAAAAATGTTAGGAGGTGGTGGTTAGTTGAAGCTATGTATTACTTTTGTAAGAAATTAACTTTTGCGTGTTAAATCTTTTTACTCTTTCATTAAAAATAAGTGGCTATCCTATAGAGAAAGCCAAACAACAATTATCTGAAATTTTAACTGTTCCAGATAATGATTACGGTCATTTTATTGAAAATAAGAAACGGGAAATTGTTGATTTTCACCTAGAAAACAATCCTTTTTACAAAAATTTTATCGGAGATTCTGATGTAACTAAGTGGGAAAATATTCCCACAATGAAAAAGATAGATTTTCAAATTCCTTTAAAAGAGAGGCTTTCGAAGGGTTTTTCAAAAAGAAACGTATATATCAATTCTACTTCTGGATCAAGTGGAGACCCAATGGTTTTTGCAAAAGACAAGTTGGGTCATGCCCTAATTTGGGCAAATATAATGCGCCGTTTTGGCTGGTATAACATTGACTTCAATCGCTCTTATCAAGCCCGATTTTATGGTATGCCCTTGGATTTTATTGCAAATAGAGTACTTCGTCTAAAAGATTATTTGAGCAATCGCTATCGTTTTAATATTTTTGATTTATCATATCCCGGAATTGAAAAAATTATTGGTGAATTTAAAAACCGAAAATTTGACTACATTAATGGCTACACCAGCTCAATTGTATTAGTTGCAAAGTATTTAAAGAAAAGAAAACTAGTTCTTAAAAAAATATGTCCTTCATTAAAAGCTTGTATTGTTACTTCTGAAATGCTTTTTGAAGAAGATAAAACTTTATTAAGCGAGCGATTAGGTGTGCCAATAATTAACGAATATGGCGCTTCAGAACTGGATATTATAGCCTTTGAAAATCCAAATGGCGAGTGGCAAGTAAATGCTGAAACCTTGTTTATTGAAATTTTAGATGAAAATAACCAACCTTTGCCATACGGGAAGGAAGGGAGAATTGTTGTAACCAGCCTTTATAACAAAGCACACCCGTTCATTCGATATGAGGTGGGTGATTTTGGAATTTTAGACGAAAAAAGCACTCCTAAAAAACCAATTCTTAAAAAATTAATAGGTAGAACCAACGATGTTGCTGTGCTACCAAGCGGTAAAACTTCTCCTGGAATGACTTTCTATTCTATTACTAAAAAGCTTTTTGACGATAGCGGAAATGTGAAGGAATTTATCATAATACAAATCAAACTCGATACTTTTGAAATTCAATATGCCAGTGATATGCCTCTAAAAAAAGCGGAAATCAAAACAATTGAATCTGTGTTTTCAGACTTTTTAGAACCTAATCTAAAGTATATTTTTACACGTAAAGAAATTCTGAAAAGAAGTGAAAATGGAAAATTAAAACAATTCGTTTCTCTGGTAAACAATCGAATCTAATTTGAAAATATTATTGTTTTGTTTACCATTTTATGTTTAAAAAGAAAAGTATTCCATATTTAAATATTAAATTCGTGACGAAAAGTATGTTGCTATGAGAATTACAATAGTTGCCGGAGCAAGACCTAATTTTATTAAAATTGCACCCATTATAAAAGCAATTGAAAAAAATCAAAATGAAGGTCACGCCATTTCGTATCGCTTAGTACACACCGGACAACATTATGATAAAAACCTCAGCGACACTTTTTTTAAAGAACTTAATATCCCTAACCCAAATGCTAATTTGGAGGTAAAAAGTGGCTCGCAAGCGGTTCAAACTGCAGCTATAATGGTGGCTTTTGAACAAGAATTAGTACAAAACCCTTGTGATTTGGTTGTAGTCGTTGGCGATGTCAATTCGACCATGGCTTGTGCAATAGTCGCAAAAAAACTCAATATAAAAGTTGCTCATGTTGAAGCGGGAATACGCTCAGGCGATATGACTATGCCAGAAGAAATCAATAGAATTGTAACCGATAGTATTGCTGATTATTTTTTTACAACCTCAACTTGGGCAAGTGATAACCTATTGAAATACGGTGCTAATGCGTCCAAAATTCATTTTGTTGGAAATGTTATGATTGACACTTTGTACCAAAATATAGATAGAATAAAAAAACCTACTTTTTGGGATGAATATCAATTAGAACAAGGAAATTATATTGTACTTACTTTGCATCGTCCTTCGAATGTTGATGAAAAAGAACCGCTCCTAGATTTATTGACTTCTATTAATAATTTAGCAGAAGATAAAAAAATAGTATTTCCAATTCATCCAAGAACGAAAGCTATATTGGAAAATACTAATTTACGTTTCAAAAACATTATTTATGTTGAACCACAAGGGTATTTATGTTTTCTTTATTTGATTAAAAATGCATTTGCAGTAATAACCGATTCAGGTGGTATTTCGGAGGAAACTACGATACTTGACATCCCTTGCTTTACTCTTAGAGAAAATACCGAAAGACCTGAAACAATTACTTTAGGAACAAATATCTTGGTGGGAAATTCTACTGAAAAATTGAAACGTTTTTATAGCTTATTTCTAAAAAATGGCAGAAAAAAAAGTAGTATTCCTGAATTATGGGACGGAAAAACTGCTGAGCGTATTGTATCGATTTTACTAGATAAATAGTAATGAAAGAAATACTAATTATATCTAATTATTATCCTCCAGAAAAAGGAGCTGCGGCTAATAGAATTGAACAATTGGCTTTGCAATTGCATCGAAATAAGTATGCTGTAACTGTAGTATGCCCTTTAGCCAATTATCCAAAAGGGGAATTATTTCCAGAGCACAAGGATAAATTTTTCGTCACTGAAATTTTACAAGAAATTACCGTAAAACGCCTTTGGATTTATCCGAGTAATAGTAAAAATGTTTTAAAGCGTATTCTATCTATTTTCTCTTTTTCTTTCATGCTGTTTTTTTATTTATTATTGAAAAAAACACCAAAAAAAGTTGTTGTCCAATCGCCTCCGTTAATGTTGTCTTTTCTAAGTGTTGCCTTATTATCATTGAAACAAAAAAAAATAATTTTAAATATTTCCGATTTATGGCCATTGGCAGCAATTGAATTGAACGCCTTAAAGGCAAATTCTTTTTCACACAAAATATCGTTGTTTTTTGAACAATTTATTTATAAAAAAGCATCTATCGTATTGGGTCAATCCAATGAAATACTCAATCATATTCATCGATTGTTTCCAAAAAAAGAATGTTATTTATACCGAAATTTTCCAAATCATTCATTAAAGGCAGATGTACTAAAAACCGATGAGAACCAACCTATAAAACTGTTTTATGCTGGTTTACTTGGAGTTGCGCAAGGGATTTTAGAAGTCTGCGAAAGAATAAATCTAGAACATTTGAATATAGAATTTCATGTTTTTGGTGAAGGAGCTGAGAAAATTCAGATTGAAAATTTCATCGAATTACATCCTTCAAAAAAAATATATTTTCATGGAATGTTGGAACGAAACCATTTAATTTCAAAACTCACTTGCTTTGATGTAGCTCTTGTTCCTCTCAAAAAAAGAATATATGGTTCTGTTCCATCCAAAATATTTGAATATAGCGCTTTAGGAATACCTATTCTTTATTTTGGTGGTGGTGAAGGAGAAGACATTGTTACTGAAAACAATTTAGGTTGGGTAGTGCCTGTTGAGGATTATAATTCTCTGAACAAAACCTTAATAGAAATTTCAAAATTACAGAAGAAAGAATTATTTGAAATAAAAAAACAAGTTTCAGAACAAGCAGAAAGTAATTTTAACCTTGCTCTTCAAATAGAAAAACTAATTAAAAATAATGTATTCTAGTAGGCCTTTTCTTCACCTTTAAAAATATTAATTACCGTTTGAACTATAATTTTTAAATCAAGTAAAAGTGACCAATTTTCAATATAAAAAACATCATATTTGATTCTGTTAATCATATCCTCATCGGTTTCTATTTCACCTCTAAAACCTCTTACTTGAGCCAGTCCGGTAATTCCAGGTTTTACATAGTGTCTTACCATGTATTTTTTTATTTTACTTCCATACACTTTATTTTGAGACCAAAGATGTGGTCTTGGACCAACCACTGACATGTCTCCCAATAAAACATTGAGAAATTGTGGCATCTCGTCTATGCTAGTTTTACGTAAGATTCTTCCTATTCGAGTTACTCTGGGATCATTCTTAGATGCCTCCTTCTCCGTTGTTTTGTTAATTTGCATAGAACGAAACTTGTAACAAAAAAACTCTTTTTCATCCATTCCTGGTCTTCCTTGTTTAAAAAATATTGGCCCTCTTGATTCCGCTTTTATCAAAATAGCTAATAATGGAACTAACCATGATAACAACCCAACTATAACAATGATTGAAAAAACAATATCAAATCCTCTTTTGAAGGCCTTTGTTAAAGGATCGTGAAGCAAGGTTTTTTGAAGTGAAAGTACTGGAAAAACTTCATAATATTCCATCTTTAAACTCTTTGAAAAAATTTCTTTAGTGTCAGGAATAAATTTTATGGTTTTGCGATATTCATCTGCAAAGTCAACCAAATCTTTTAATTGTTCGTTTGTAATTTCGTTTAACGAACAGTAAATTTCGTCAACATTGTTTTCTAATACAAATTTGGTAAGATCGTCTAATCGTCCTTTGATGTTGGCATTGGATTTTTTATCCGAAAAGAAACCTAAAAAACGATATCCATAATCAATTCTAGTTTCAAAAAGTTCTTTTAACCTAATGGATTCTGGAGTATATCCAATAATAACGGCACTCCTATAATTACTACCTGTTACAACTCTGTATTTTTTTAAATAATAAAAAAGTAAATATTTAAATATAGTGATTAAAGTAAAGCTAGAGATCATAAAATAAGCTATGGCCTTGCCACTAAATAAGGCTTCCTTAGAAAATGGGAAAAAAGCAATAATCACCAATAAAAATAATATGCCTTGCTTCACAATTTTTGAAGTAATTTCTACTGGAGTAGTAAATCGATATACAGCATAAAAATTGATTAAAAATGCAATTACAGCCCATGCAAATGTTTGATAAATTAAATAATACAAACAATTCAAATTTAATTCTTTAAAGAAAAACAAACACAAAACGGTAATAACCAATAAGTCTAAAAAAATACTTATTGGTCTAATGTATTTTGAATATCTACCTGCTTGAGATGCGGTCATGTTAATGAATATAACCTGTAAAATCTTTGTGTTCTTCTTTTAAAAGCTCTTCTGTGGATAATGATTTGAAGTAATCATAGGTGATTTTCATGCCCTCTGCTCTTGAAACTTTAGCTTCCCAACCAAGTATTTCTTTTGCTTTTGTGGTATCAGGTTGCCGCTGTAAAGGATCATTTATCGGCAAAGGATGATATACCACTTTTTGATTTGTTCCTGTTAATTTTATAATTTCTTCGGCAAAATCTTTAATGGTAATTTCATCTGGATTACCAATATTAACAGGGTATACATAATCAGAATGTAGAAGTCTAAAAATACCTTCTACTTGGTCATCAACGTAACAAAAAGAACGTGTTTGCATTCCGTCGCCAAAAATGGTTAAATCTTCCCCACGCAAAGCCTGGCCTATAAAAGCAGGAATCACCCTTCCATCGTTTAATCGCATTCTTGGTCCGTAAGTATTAAAAATTCTAACAATTCTCGTTTCTACACCATGAAATGTATGATAGGCCATAGTGATTGATTCTTGAAAACGTTTGGCTTCATCGTAAACACCTCTTGGACCGATAGTGTTTACATTTCCATAATATTCTTCGGTTTGGGGATGAACTAACGGATCACCGTATACTTCAGAAGTAGATGCAATTAAAATTCTTGCTTTTTTTACTCTTGCTAAACCCAAAAGATTATGTGTTCCTAAAGAACCTACTTTAAGGGTTTGAATAGGAATTTTTAAATAATCGATAGGGCTTGCAGGTGAGGCAAAATGCAATATATAATCTAATTCTCCCGGTACATGAACAAACTTGGTGATTTCGTGATGGTAAAACTCAAAATTCTTAAGCTTAAATAAATGTTCTATGTTTTTTAAATCTCCGGTAATAAGATTGTCCATTCCTATAACATAATAACCCTCAGCAATAAAGCGGTCACACAAATGCGAGCCTAAAAAACCTGCGGCTCCAGTAATAAGTATTCTTTTCATTTTTGTTTGTTAGTTATTTTAATAACGTGAAAATTATGATTTTCTTGTGTAAATATTAACTTTTTTTTTAAGAAAAAAAGATTCTGCGCGTTGAAATATTTTTTTGTTTTTATTATTCTTTCACAAAGTGATTATTTAATTCATAATTTGACATTAAATTATGAACACGCAACCTTTATATTCCGTTTAAACATTACGCCAAAAATATATTTATCAATTAGAATGGCAAAGGAAAAGAGAATAAATAAATGTTGAAAAAGGTTTTATAAGATAAATGAAAAAATTATAATGAGTTTTTTGAATAAATTAACTCTAAATCAATTATGTTATTTTTGATGTTATAATTTTTAGAAAAAGATAAATAAGCATTTTTAGAAAATTTTTCTAAAAGAAAATTATCCCCAAACAATTGTAGAATTCTTTCTTTAAATAAATTAATATCATTATTTTTTATTACAAATCCATTTACATAATCCTCTACTAAATCTCTATTGCCATCACAATCTGAAACGATACAGGGTTTTGAAAGTGACATACTTTCAATAATCGAATAAGGAAGTCCTTCATATCTAGCAGTTGATATGTAAAATTTTGATTGATTAATAATATTAAAAACATCTGATCTGTCTGCCCAATTTAATAGTGATATATCTTTTGCTAGGTCTAGTTCTTTTATTAGTTCTTTTACTGATTCCAATTGCCCAGAAACTGGTCCAACACCCATAATAACTAAATGAATTTTTTGTGTTTTTTTGACTTCATAAATCACTCTCACCATCATTTCAATATTCTTTTGATAAGATGGTCGTCCTACGGTACAAATGTATTCATCTGGCCATGTCTTTTTTATTGACAATATCTGATTGGGTACTATTGGTTCAATGGCATTATTGAAAAGCAATACTTTTTTTTTATTAAATCCTACTTCTTTAATGCCTCTATTCATTTCTGATGTCGATGAAGCCACAAGCAATGAATTGCCTTTTGAAAGTATCTTTTCAACACTTAAAAAAATACTTCTTTTAAATTTATTAGATGTGCTTAAAAAAGAAAATGCTTGAGGAGTATATAATACTTTAACTCCAGTTAGAAATCCAATAGTTCGACCTATTACTCCTCCTTTTGCACTATGAGCATGAATCAAATTTGGTTTTTCCTTTCTTATAATATTATAGGCTTTTACAATGGATATAAAATCGTCAACAATAGAGATTTCTCTTGAAATTGGTAATTTGTACTCTTTTGTTAAATTTAAATTGTTATCATAAAAGGGTTTCTCGGTGTCATTGCTTCCATGAATTATGATACTTTCAAATTTTGATGAATTAATATTTTCAGTAATTAACCGTAATGAAACATCAACACCACCTATAGAATGAAGTATATGTGCAATTTTAATTTTTGTCATCTCTATATTTTGATATTATTGATATTATTATAGCCCCTAAATAACAACCCAATTGCCTATGTAATACGTTTTCCATTAGGAAAAACAAAGTTAAAGAAATAACAATTGCGAGCATATAAAAATTACCTGTAGAATTTTGCACCATCGAAAATATAAAAAACAAAAACAATCCTAATGCGAAAAATCCTCCTATTAGAAAAACATCAATAAATTGATTGTGCGAATTATATTTTATATATAAAAACCAATCTTTTTTACTTTGATTGTCTATCGTATTAGAATAACATTGATAATACTGTTCTTGTATCCAATTGTAACTTTTGCTGCCAAAAATATAATCAAAATCGGTAGAATGTGATATTTCTGAAGCACAATTCCAAATTACAAATCTAGGTTCATAATCTATGATTGTCTGAATACTATCTTTCACAAAAAAACGATTAGAAAGATTTTTATAACTTAACAAAACCGTTAAAATAATCACACAACTTATAGCAATAATTGTAATTTTTTTTACAATAGACAAACCAGAATAAAATAAAAGATAAATAATTGACATTAAAATTAATGAGATTAAAGATAATCTTGCAGCAATAAAAAAAATGAAAAATGAAAAAAACAGACTTAATCCAAATAACTTTATTTTATATTTCGAGTGATTTTTAGCCATATATAAACATAGCATCAATGCGGTTAAACACATAAAACCCATATAAGGTCTTTCTATTACTAATAATTTATTTACCTCGTCTCCATTGCTAAAAGGAAGGGTTTTATATTGAAAGTAATAATTTACTGTATTAAATAATGCAATAATAGTAGCTATAAAAACAGATAAAATAAAACCGAAAATTACTTTGTTTTTAGGAACTGGAATAAATAGTATTGGAAGTATTATTATTATTAACAACCTACTAAATAACTCTATTTCACTACCGATAGAAGAATTAAAAATTGACTTTACAAAAAGATATAGGAAAAATAATCCAAAAGGAAAATAAAACTGTTTCTTCGGTAAAACTGTTCCTTTTTGATAAAGTAAAATTAGATACGCAAATAATAAAATTCCTAAAAAAATATTGGGTAATGACTTTGAAATGGATAACATTAATAATAACAATATCGCTATGTTATTATAAACCTCATTTTTTAAAAAAGGTCTCATTTTTAAAAATTTTTAATTTTTTGAATCAATGAGTTTGGCAGAATATACAACAGAATATTTCTTAACAAACCATATATCGGCCAAAAACCAAAATAAAAATTGTCTTTTATAATCCGTATTCTACTCCAAACCTGTAACTTTCTTTTAGAAAGAGAAATACCTAATGGATTAATTTCATATTGCAATAAAAACTCTTGAATATTAGCTGTTTTATATTCTTTTACAATTTTAAAAAAAAACGCATAATCTTCTGCTGCTTTATAATTAGTAGGATACTTCCCTACAACTGATATAACTTCAGTTGAGAACATAATACATGGGTGCAGAAACATTGAATTTATAAACATTTTATTTTTTATCTCTAAATGATTTTCTGGAAATAATGTCTTGTATAAATATATATTTTCAGTGCTAACCGCAATGGCGTTTGAACCTACTAATTTTATCTCTGGATTTTCTTTAAGAAAAGTTTCCTGTATTTTAAATCTTTTACCTAAACAAATATCGCCACAATCTATACGAGCAATATATTTATATCTATTTTGTTCTAAAATAAAATCTAACCCTAGATTTAGAGCATATTCAATTCCTAGGTTTTCTTTTAAATAAAGACAGGTTATTTTACCATTTGCATTAAATGAATCATTAACTGCCGTTTCCTCTATTTTATATCTTTTACTTCCATCATCAACAATTATAACATCAATATATTCAGATTTATCTATAGACGATAGAGACGCATTTAACCCTACTGGATTATCAAAATGCGTAATTAAAAGTACAGACTCATTCATTTGCGATTTTATTTTCTTGAGTTAATTTAATCAAAATAGCTAAGCAAATCCAAATTCCATATATCCTAAAAGTGTCTACTTGTAATCCATTTATATATAAACCTGAGAAGGAAATAAGCAAAACTATTCCTAATAATTTTTTTTCATTCGTAGAATTCCTAATAATTTTTTTTGCCATTAAAATGGTCGATACAACTAAAGATAAATAAATAACAAACCCAAAAATACCTGTTTCAGCTAATAACCTTGTATAAATATTATACCCTGGTGGGAATGATTTTTCATTTTTATTTTTGTACCAAACATCAAACTCGTAGTTATTCCTTGTGGCCCATATTGGATAGTGAAGCCTGTTGTGATAGGATTGTTGACCAAATCCCACTCCTATTAATGGGTTTTCTTTGAAAACCTGCAATGAAGCATATTGCATTCCAAATCTAGATTTGTTTGAAATATTTTTCTTTAAATTACTTTTAAAATCCAGTGATTCTATTTTATTATATACTGCTTTAGTAATTTTTTCACCATTAAAAACTAGTAAAACAGAAAAAACAAGCAAAAAAATGCTTAATGAATTAACTATATCTCTTCTGAATTTTTTTTCTTTAAATAATATTGTTATAAAAATTAATAATTGAAAAAAAACTACCATCAAACCTGTCCTTGAGCCAGAAAAAAAGGTAAGTGTTAATACTGCAATTGTTGGTAAAAACCGTGAAATTTTTTTGCTTGTTAAAATGTAACTGAACATCCAGCCGGAAATTGTTATTAGATATATTGCAAAAAAGGGAGGCTCATACGATATTGAAGATATTCTACCTTTAACATGAAGAGAAACTTCTAAAAAAGGAAAATAATCAAACAGCTCTAAAATTGGGAAAAAAAATCCAAATCCAAAGTAAGAAACTAAAGTTTCTAAAAAACCATAAACAGTGGCAACAATCAACGAAAATAAAAATATCTTTCTGATTTTAAAAAAAATATCTTTCAATTCCATACGAATCAATACATTCCAATAATAAATAAAGAAAATTATGCTAGAAAGCAATAAAGCAAAATATTGTCTTAAAAATCTGTCAACACCTCCAGTATGCTTAAAATAATTTGTTAACACCGAAGAACCATTTAATAACGTAGTAATAAAACACCACAATAAAAAAATTATTAAAATTTTAAAGAAAATGCTTTTATAAGGAATTGATATTTTACCTATAAACATAGATTCAACAATCAACAAAACGAATCCTGCCATAAAAAAAAGAGCCCCTGCTTCACTCTTAAACTCACCTAAAGCATCAATTCCTTGGTATTCATTAAAAGGGAAAAAAAATAGACCCAAGAAAAATAAAATGTGGTATGATTTTTTTATTAAAAGTAAAAACATTGAATTAATCTTTATTATATTGTTTAAATAATATTAGTCTGAAAATGAAACATCTAAAAAGCCAAACTAAAAGTACCATAAAAATTAACTGAGCTATCGTTTTTATAAAAATAACACCTATAATAATATTGAAAATTAAAAATAATAAAAAATATATATTTACAAGTTTTATTGTGTTTTTAGTTGCTATAGCTTCAAATAATGCTGCAATGGCCGCATAATATAATTTAGTCAAGCCTATTAAAAGCAGTAAAGATATTGCAACTATGTGTTTGCTAAAATTAAAACTAAGTATTTTATATTGAAATATGAAATATGAAATTAAAGATAAAATCAAAATCAGAATTAAACCAAAACAAATAATTTTAAAAATCAATTTATTGAACATCTTTTTATTAAATGACTCTTTAAATTGGATAATGTGTTTAAATCCTATATAGTTTTGAAAAATAGAAAATGGCGCCAAAAAAAAATTACATAGATAATAATAATCCCCAAACTCTTTAATTCCAAACATTTCGTTAAAAATAAAGCGATCTCCAAAGGATAAAAAAGAAAATATTAATATGGATAAAAAAAAGTGTAAAAAATATCCTTGAATTTCATTTTTTGAAAAATCTTTATTATACTGAAAAATTACAGTCTTTCTTAAAAAATATAAAGATATTAAAAAACCTATTATAATAACAATTAATAAAATGGTCGTTACAGGGAATAAGAACTCGAATTTTAATAAAAAAATGGATATAAAAAAAAGAATTATTTTCCAAAAATTAACTATAATTTGAGCAATAAAAAAATCTGAATTTAATCTGAAAATTGTAAAAATTAACATCAAATTTGAAATGCTGTAAGTTGCTATGAAAAGGAGAATAAAATTTATTGGGATTTCTGAGAATAAATATTTAAATGAAATCGTTCCTGTAATAGAAGTAAAAAGTGAAATCCATAATATGGATTTTATTTGATAATTTTGTGTCTTAATAATATTAGACGATCCCGCACTTGAAAGTCTAATAAAAACTTGCTCAAACCCCAAAAGTCCAAAAATATACATAAAAGACAAATAGGTAATAATTAACGAAAACTGTCCGAACTGGATTGGGGATAATACGATTTTTAAAATGATGTTGGATAAGAAAAACCCTCCAGCTCCAGCAATAATAACAAAAAGAGAAGAATGGTCTATTATTTTTTTTATTGTCATTTTAAACTTATTATACTAAAAAAGGATGTTTGAAAAAATCAACATCCTTTCTAACTTTTATGGAAAATATAATTATAATCTTTTTGCTAAAACTTTTTCTAGCTCTTTATAAATAATTTCATTTGTATTGAAAAAAGGATCGTATTGACCATCTTTTATAGCCATTGTGGCTGTAGAAGTTGCTGAGTCATATTTAATAAAATCATTTGCTTTGAAATATTTGTCAAAATTCATACGATCGATATAAAATGTTCTTCCTTCGAAATTTATTTCAACTGAATTAATTATTATTGGTGCTTGTGTTTTGTTTGAACTTATATCTAATCGAAAATCGTTTGGAGTCACACCTTCAGGAATACTAAATATAACTTTTTGAGCTGTTTGACTTCCTTTTACTCCCGCATAAACCGTATGTTGATCATCAAAATAAGAAATTGAAGCGTCTTTATAAAAAAGAATTAATTCATCATCTTTTTGTATAACCAAATCTACTACTACATCAAATGTATTGGCTTTTACTTCTTCAACTGATAACACTTCCTCCTTCTTTGCTTCATTTTTACAAGAAACAAATACAAATGGTAAAAATAAACTAACTAGAATTACTTTTGCTTTCATTTTAAAAATTTTATGCAAAAATATATTTTTTTCTTTTATTTAAGAATGATTACCTGTGTTTTTATGAAACATATCCTTTAAAAAAAGTAGTTTTATAATCATTAACTTTTTTATATTACTTTTATATAAAAAGATTTTTTATGCAAAAAATATATTCTAAATATCATTTTGTTCTTGTGTTTAACTACAAACTCACATACTATCACTTTTGCAGATCCTAATTTTAAATCTGCATTATTATCAGCAACCACAGAAAATTACATTGCAACACGATTTGATTCAAATTATGGTTGTTATCGAAGTATAAAAGTTGATTATAATGATGATGGTGAAATTCAATTAGACGAGGCATTGTCTATTGACGGACTAAATTTAAGTTCCATTAAAAATATTAGTGCCTTATCTGAAATTTATTTGTTTTCAAATCTTGAAGGTTTAGATTGCTCTAACAATTTGCTTAAAACACTAATTTTTAGTGGAACTATTACAACCGCACGTATGAGATTAAATTGTAGTAATAACCAATTATCGCAACTGAATATTGCAAGTCTAACAAATCTATTTGAATTGAGTTGTCAAAACAACCAGCTAAAAACATTAGATATACTAGGTTTCAGAAAACTTAGAGAAATAAATTGTAGTCACAACCAACTTACAACATTAATCGTAAATGCCCAAGTTGAGTACTGCCAAGTTTATCTGGATTGGAGTAACAATTTGTTATCTTCTTTATATATGTATGGGAATGATGTAAATTCTTTGAAATGTAATAATAATTTACTTACTTCAAAGATTTGCACGGCGATATTGGTTATGTGGATTGTAGTTATAACTTATTATCTTCTATTGATTTATCCCGTTTAGCTAATTTAAAAAATTGTATTGTCAAAATAATTTTATAACAACTTTACAAATACATATTACTCCTTGGTATAATTCTGGTTTCGGGAATGAGATAAATTGTTCTAATAACAGTTTGATTCTATTAGATTTGCAAAATAATAAAAATGAAGGTGTCATAGATTTTAGTAATAATCCAAACCTAAAACATATGTGTCAGGATGCAAACCAAATAACGTCTATAAAAGATTTAGTTACTCAATATGGCTATACAAATTGTATTGTTGATTCTTAATACTTATTATCTAGTGAAAGTTTAAATAAAAATAATGAGGTACTTATTTATCCAAATCCAGTAAAAGAAATTTTAAATATAGCAAATAATCCAATCATAAAAATTTCATCAATATCAGTTTTTAATACCCTAGGACAGCTTGTTTTAATAAAATCAGATTACAAAGATTTGGAAACTATCGATGTTTCATTTTTAAAATCTGGAAATTTTTATTTGAAAATGCTTACTGATAAAGGAATTTTTATGTCCAAATTTATAAAGGAATAAATACTATATTTAATAACTAAATTCCTTTATTATTGGTAATCGTCTTTAATTTAATCCTTCATTTGAAGAATCTTCTTCAAATGTGAAAGATCTAAAACCTATTTTTAAGCACTAAATTTATTACTAAATCCTGCACTTCATAGAGAATTTAAGCTTTGTATCGATTAAATTGACCGAGTTATTAACAATTTTATAATTTCACACCCTTATTAATCAATACTTTAAAAAAGTCATGAAAAAAACGACCCCATTTTTTATCACTTTGCTTTTACTGGTACTAACTCAAACGGTAATATGTCAAAACCTAGTTATCAATGAAATTGTAACCTCAAACACAACTATCAACCAAGACGAAGATGGTAGCTACCAAGATTGGGTTGAACTTAGAAACAATAGTGCTTCAACTATCAATTTAACAGGATTTGGTTTAACAGACGATGCAACCTTACCTCACAAATGGACGTTTCCTAATGTTAGTATTGGAGCTGGTCAATATCTATTAATTTGGTGTTCAGATAAAAATAGAACAGTTCCTGGAAGTCCTCTTCATACTAATTTTAAAATAAGTTCTTCAGGAGAAACAATTACCTTAACAAATGCCTCTGGAGTTACATTAGATGCTGTTTCCCCAACGGTTATTTTACAAAATCTATCCTATGGTCGTTTACCTAACGGAACAGGATCGTTTATGTTTTTTAATGTTGTAACTCCAGCTGCAGCAAATGGTTCGGTAGGATATGCCGAAGCATTAAGTCCTCCAACATTTTCTCAAGAATCAGGGTTTTTAACCGCTGGTTTCAATTTAACTCTTTCAACTACGGTTCCTGGAGCAACAATTCTATATACTCTTGATGGTTCTGAACCTCAACTATCCAATTTAGGAGGAACTACTTACAGCTATAAAAATCAATATCCTGAACATCCAGGAGATGCAACTGGTCCGTTATTAACAAAAAGTTTTACAACCTTACAATATAATGCGCCTATAGCTATTGTTGATCGTTCAAGTCAACCTAATAAACTAGCCTCAATATCTAGTACTTATTCTTTTAATCCTGATTATATTCCTGCTTCTCCTATATACAAAGGAACTGTTGTACGAGCAAAATTAGTTAAGCCTGGTTCTCTAGAAAGTAAAACAGTAACCAATACGTATTACATATCTCCTCTTGGTGCAAACAGATTTTCATTGCCTGTAGTATCTTTAAGCCTTGATGAAAATAAATTATTCGATTACAATGATGGTATTTATGTTGCAGGAAAAGATTTCGATGATTGGAGAATAGCTAACCCGACTTTAGAACCAGATTGGTTAGAAAACATGTGTAATTATTGGAGAAGAGGTATTGAAAATGAAAAAGCAGCCAACATGACGTATTTCGTTAATGGAGTACCTGTTTTAAATACTGATATTGGAATTCGAATTCACGGAGGAGGAACTAGAGCCTTACAAAGTAAGTCTTTAAAACTATATGCACGTTCAGATTATGGAGCAAACTCCATGGGCTATAAATTTTTCAACAATAAAACTGATGATAAATTTGAAAGTTTGGTACTTCGAAATTCTGGTAATGATTTTAATAATACTCTTTTTAAAGATGCTTTAAATCATAGGATAATTCGTTCACTTAATGTTATTACAGAATCTTATCAGCCAACAGTTACCTTTGTAAATGGAGAGTTTTGGGGGATTTTAAATATTCGTGAACGGTATGACGATGACTTTTTTAAAAGAACTTTCAATATTGAAAAAACTGAATTAGATTTATTAGAAGATCAAGGAAAACCATATGATGTTTCCTACGGAGACGAATTGGACTATCAAAATATGATTAGCTATATTACTAACAATAGCTTGGCTAATGATGCTAATTATAATTATATTAAAACCAGACTGGATCCTGATAGTTTTAGTGATTACTACATTTCTAATATTTATCTAGCAAATGGTGATTGGCCTGGAACCAATATTGAATTTTGGAGAAAGAGAACCAATGGTTACGTTCCTAATGCTCCTTATGGAAATGATGGTAGATGGCGATGGGCAATACACGATATGGACGGTACTTTTGGATTTTATTATGATGATGTAACGTATAACACATTAGAACTAGCTACGGCTACAAATGGGCCAGTATATCCAAATCCTGCTTGGTCAACATTAATATTAAGAAAATTACTAGAAAATTCTTCTTATAAAAATGATTTCATCAATCGTTTTGCTGATTTAATGAATACTACGTTTTTACCGTCAAGAATTATTTCTATGATGGATGAAATGAAGGCTGTAATTTATCCAACGGTTCCAGAACACATTTCTAGATGGAAAGCCCCTGCTGATATGGATGACTTTGATTGGTCTATTAATTTTCAGAAAAAATTTGCTAATGAAAGACCTGCTGCACAAAGAAATCATATTCGAGCTAAATTTGGAATAGCATCCGATATAAACGCTACTTTAAATGTATCTAATCCGAGTCATGGTTACATAAAATTGAATACCATAGAGATCAAAGCTGGGACAGATGGAATCACTTCTAATCCTTATCCTTGGACAGGAGTTTATTTTTCTAACATTCCTGTCAAATTAAAAGCTATTGCTAATCCGGGATTTGTATTTAGTCATTGGACTGGAGCTTCATCAAGTACAAATGCAGAAATTACTGTAACTTCTGCCGCAAACTTCAACGTTACTGCGGTGTTTGTTGCAGAAACGATAGCCACTAGTCAACCTATTTACTACTGGATGATGAATTCAACAATTGCAAATAACTTGCCTCTTGAAACCCTAAATACTACCTATAAAACTGGTGCAACAGATGGTGTAATTCAATATCAATCCTGTTTAGTAGGGTATCCTTTTGTCTCAACTGATGTTGTAAATTGGAGAAAAGCATCAATGGAAAGAAGAAATAGTCCAACCGATATCAATTACATCCCATTAGCGAATGCCAATTTGCCATTTGCTACAAGTGATATGAAAGGTTTACAAATAAAAGAACCTTTGCAAAAAGACGGTTTAGAAAATACAATGGTATTTAATTTTTCTACTAGCGGTCAAAAAGACATAAAATTAACATTTGCGGCTATTAATGAACTAACAAATGCTTCAGCTATACTTGTTGATTATTCTACAAATGCTGGATCTCCTGTTTGGACATCGGCAGGATTAGCATCTAGCTCCTTATCATTGACAAATGCTTATCAGTTATTTAGTATTGATTTTAGTTCTATTTCATCGGCCAATAATAATCCAGATTTTAAAGTTCGTTTACGATTTTCAGGAACGAATATGACGGTAGATAATGGCAACCGGATTACGTTCAATAATATTGCTGTTCATGGAACAAAAACTACCTTATCTGTAAACCAAAAAGAAGCACTTCCGTTTTCAGTATTTCCTAATCCCTTCTCTGATATAGTAAATGTTGTAGGGGTTAATCAAACAGAAAATGTTTCTTATAAATTGTTTACTATTGATGGTAAATTAATTAAAAATGGTAAAACAGAAAGCAGTAAAGTTGATTTAAATGACATTTCTAAAGGTGTTTATCTCTTGCAATTGTCCTATGAAGGGAAAATAGAGACCAAAAAAATCATCAAAAAATAATTATAAATTATCAAAAGGAGGCAATACTAAACTGCCTCCTTTTTTTTAAAAAAACTATTGCTGTTTGTCGGATAAATTTGCTGTGTGGCGATAAAATTTAATGTTAGGTTTTTCATTTCATAACTTGGTAATATATCCATGTTTTTGTATGAAAAACTTTACTTTTTTTTCTGTATTACTATTTCTTATTTTCTCATCAAATAGCGTTTTTTCTCAAGGCCTTGTCATAAATGAAATTATGGCTTCTAATTCAAATTCTAGTAAGGATGAAGACAATAGTCATCAGGATTGGATTGAGTTATATAATTCAGGTCCTACATCTGTAAACCTATTAGGCTTTGGATTATCAGATGACCCCTCGGTGTTGTACAAGTGGACTTTCCCTAACGTTACACTTGCTTCAGGACAATACCTAATCGTTTGGGCTTCAGATAAAAATAAAACTGTAGTTGGAGGTCAATTGCATACCAACTTCAAAATTAGTTCTTCTGGAGAAACAATTTTATTAACTAATACTTCGGGAGTAACTATAAGCACTGTGCCTCCAATAAATTTACAAGCTGATATTTCATATGGAAAATATCCTAATGGTACTGGTCCCTATGTATATTTTGGAGCGCCCACGCCCAATGCTGTTAATTCAACTGCTGGGTTTTCTGAAATTTTAAATCCACCTGTTTTCTCACAAGCTTCTGGATTCTTGACCTCTGGATTTAATTTAACACTATCTTCTCCAGATCCAGGTACCGCTATTATATATACCTTAGATGGTTCTGAGCCAGATGAAAACAACTTGTCTGGAACAACCTACAACTACAAAAATCAATATCCAAAACTTCCAGGGCAAGCTTTTGGACCTTTCTTATACAATTCCTTTCAAACATTACAATATTCAGCGCCCATTGTAGTGGCAGATCGTTCATCGCAGCCAAACAAACTTTCTGCGATGTCAACCACCTATGATTTTACGCCACCTTATTTTCCAAATGGCCCTATTTATAAAGGAAATATAATTAGAGCTAAAGTCATTAAACCTGGCGCTTTGCCAAGTAAAGTAGTTTCTAAAAATTATTTTATTACACCTTCTGGCTCTAATAAATTTTCTCTTCCTGTACTTTCGTTAAGTTTTGATGAAAATGATTTATACGATTATGAAGACGGAATTGCAGTAGCTGGAATAGATTTTGACAACTGGAGAACGGCAAACCCTACAAAAATTCCTTCTCGTCAAATTGGAAATTTTGAGAGAGATGGAATTGCTAATGAGCGTAAAGCCAACATGCATTATTTTGTAAATGGTCAAGAAAAAATAAATCAAGATGTAGGCATTCGTATTAGAGGGGCATACTCAAGAGTATATCCTAGTAAATCTTGGAATATCGCTGCTCGTTCTGATTTTGGCGATGATAATATGTCTTATAAATTTTTCGCAGATGAACCATATACAAGTTATGAAAGATTAAGCGCAAAAAGTGGTGGTAGCGATTTTTATAATACTATGTTCAGAGATGCATTGAATCACCAATTGGTCAAAGATTTAAGAATGGAAACCGAATCCTTTCAACCTATGGTGGTTTTTATGAACGGTGAGTATTGGGGTCTTCTAAATATGCGTGAAAAATATGATAATAATTACTTTAAGCAAGTCTATAATATTGATGAAGTTGATTTACTAGAAAATCAAGGTGCTGTACAAGAAGGAGATGCAGTTGATTATAACAATATGTTTTCTTATATTTCAAATAACAGCTTTACAAGTGATGCCAATTATACCTACATTCAAACTCGGATGGACACAGATAATTTTATAGATTATTTTATTACTAATATCTTTGCTCAAAATGACGATTGGCCAGGAAACAACATTGTATATTGGAGAAAAAGAACTTCTGGTTATGTTCCGAATGCTCCTTATGGACATGATGGAAGATGGCGTTGGGCCATTCATGACATGGATAGTACTTTAGACGAACCTGATCATGATTCATTAGCTGATGCAACTTCAACAACAGGTACAAGTCCAAATCCGCCATGGTCTACTCTAATTCTTAGAAAGTTATTAGAAAATAATACATTTAAAAATGATTTCATCAATCGGTTTGCCGATTTAATGAATACAAACTTTCTATCGGCAAGAATCATTGCTAAACAGAATGAAATTGCTGCCATCATAGCACCCGAAATGCCAGATCAATATTTCAGATGGAAAGCACCTCTGAATAATGGCGATTGGCAATACCATTTAAATAAACAAAAAGATTTTGCAAATCAAAGACCTGCTTTTCAAAGAGACGATATTCGTACTAAATTTGGAATTTCATCAAATATCAATGCAAGTTTGAATGTATCAAATTATGATCATGGATATATCAAAATAAGTACAATTGATATTAAAGATGGAACTCCAGGAATAACCGGAAATCCATACCCTTGGACGGGGATTTATTTTAGTGGTATCCCTATTAAATTAAAAGCGACTGCTAAACCTGGTTATAAGTTTAGCAATTGGACAGGAGTCTCCTCAAGTACCAATCCAGAAATTACGCTAACGGCTTCATCGAATTTCTCAATAACTGCCGTATTTGTCCCTGATGTTTCCGAAACTATTGTCCCTATCTATTTTTGGATGATGGATGGTACTATAGTCAATGGAGCGCAATTAACCTCGTTAAATTCAACGTATGAAGTGGCAACAAATGGGGTAATACAATACCAATCTTGTAATACTGGTTATCCAACTTCTAATGGCGGAAAATCCTCTATGGAAAGGAGAAATAACCCAACATCTATCAATTACAGACAAAGTGTAAATGGGAATATTCCTTATGCTACAAGTGACATGAAAGGACTTCAAATTAAACAACCTTTTCAAAGTAATGGATTAGAAAACACAATGTTTTTTAATTTCTCTACTTTAGGTTATAAAAAGATTAAATTCTCTTTCGCCGGAGTAAATGAAGGTGCGGCTAGTGCCATTACTATAGACTATGCTGTGAATTCAGGGACTCCAAATTGGACATCTACTGGATTAGCTGCCACCTCGTTGCCTTTAACATCTTCTTATCAATTGTTTCAAATCGATTTTTCTAACATTACAACAGTAGATAATAATCCCAATTTTAAAATTCGTTTGCGTTTTACAGGTCCAAATATGACCGCTGATTTAGGCAATCGAGTTACTTTTAACAACATTGCTGTAGATGGTGTAAAAATACCTCTATCTTATGCATCACCCATTACGTTTAACGTTGGAACACCTATTACTAATTTAATCCCTTCAACTATTCGATTGATGACTGGATATAGTATTTCCCCTGCTCTACCCTCTGGTTTAACATTAAATACTAGCACTGGAATTATCTCTGGAACACCAATTGTGGCTTCACTTTCAACAAATTATGTAGTAACTGGAACCTATTCTAGCGGAATTGAAACATTTAATCTAAATATTACTATAAATGATATTGCGCCAACATTACTTAGTTATGCTTCTCCAAAGGTGTTAACTAAAGGTGTTGGTATAGCCAACTTAGAACCAACTTCTTCGGGTGGCACTATAACTAACTATTCTATAGCACCAAATCTACCTACAGGACTTTCTATTGATACAGCTACTGGTATAATCTCTGGATTACCCACTGTAATTACTCCAACTGCAAACTATACCGTAACGGCTAGCAATTCAGGGGGTTCGACTTCGTTTGGAATAGTGATTACTGTTAATGATTTAGCGCCTTCGGCTCTTTCATATACTTCTCCAAATGTATTTACTAAAGATGTTGCGATTGCTCCTTTGAGTCCTTCGATTTCGGGGGGTGCGGTGGTGAGTTATTCTATTGTACCTGCTTTGCCTCTAGGGTTGAGTTTTGATACTATCTCTGGGATAATTTCTGGAACACCTTCCGTTATTACTGGTAGTTCCACGTATACCGTGACGGCTACCAATTCAGGTGGGTCCACTTCGTTTGCTCTAATCATTACTGTTAATGATATAGCGCCTTCGGCTTTGTCCTTTCCTTCGCCGAATGTGTTGACTAAAGGTGTTGCGATTACTCCCTTGAGTCCTTCGGTTTCGGGGGGTGCAGTGGTGAGTTATTCTATTACGCCTGCTTTGCCTCTAGGGTTGGATTTTGATACTGTTTCGGGTATGATTTCGGGAACGCCTACGGTGATTAGCTCTTCTGCTACATATACAATAACGGCTACCAATTCGGGTGGGTCGACTTCGTTTTTGGGGGTCATTGCCG
>Ga0315904_10003604_pt1 | contig 22637 bp, 24 predicted proteins | sample LakEriMetagenome_6_FD_203529 | JGI IMG/M metagenome (GOLD analysis project Ga0315904, IMG submission 203529) | Freshwater fungal communities from buoy surface, Lake Erie, Ohio, United States - Buoy 12 MA120 | ecosystem: Environmental > Aquatic > Freshwater > Lake | place: USA: Lake Erie, Ohio... | reverse complement strand
TATTCGGGTTAGGTCTCCAACATAAGGGAAAATCACGTAAAGGCCGTAAGGTGCGTGGCGCTGGTGTTTCTGGTGGCGGTGCTTCGGGTGGTTCATTACTAGACCTTTTCGGGCTCGGTCTTGATAAACCTAAACACACAAAGGGGGGTTCATTATTAGACCTTTTCGGGCTCGGTCTTGATAAACCCCGCGGCGGTTATGTAAGTGCTGGTGATATGAGTGATAATAGCTATTCTAGAAATCCTTCTATTGGAACCGTTCAACCATTCCAACCATCACTTACAAATGATATGACGCGCGGTGGTAATATCCTTAATAGTGCATTACACGCATTACCATTTATGGCTCTATTGTAAAAAAGAAAATATATAAAAAAGTAATTTAAAGCATTTTTGGTTCATCCTCACTCTTATTTTCTGTTTTTTTCTTTAAATAGTATTGTTTATTATAGTCCTTTCGTTTTTGTTTATAGTCTTCAGTGTCCTTATGTGATTCATACCAGTTCTTGCGTGCTTGCTTAATTCGTTCTTGATTATTCATCAACCAATTACGATAATATTCGTTTTTGGACATATTTTTGCATTCGTTTTCGTTATTCATCTTGTTTATTATTAAGTTAGAAATTATTTTTATATTAAATTATACTTAGAAATAATTTTTGTTAGAAATTAGTATATTAGATTTTCTTAATATACCATTTTTTGCCGATTAGTATATTGGAAAATTGGAATATACGCGTATATTCCAATAATCCTAATATACCAGTATCCCAGAAACCCAATATACTAATCCTAATATACCAAAAATCAGTAAAATAAATTATTTTTCCTTAGGAATCAGATCCGGTCTTACATATTCATTAGCAACATTTACACTATGTAAGAATGCGCGGGCAACTTCATTCTTTTCATTAATTGTCATTAATGCATTATCATTATAAACATTACTTATTACTATTTGCCGTGCTAAATCTACACCAATTTTACTTCCTAAAATATCCTTCATTGCTCCTTCTATCATATTAGAAAAGGTAGTATGCTTAAATGGGTTTCCGTGTTTATCTACAAATAAATATTCACCCATCTTCTTATTAAATTCATTTAGATACTTTTCTAATAGCGACATTAGCAATGGTGATAATTTAAAAGATTGTGTACCATAAGTTGCCTTTGTCTTATAATTCTTCATGATTATTTTCATTGGTTTATTATTACTGTCCACAACTAAATAATTATATTCTGGTGAAAGTGGCTTACGTGTTCTGTTTAATGATACTATTTTAAACTCTGGCAAGTCATTACGGGGAATAAACAATGGCAATCCTTTATTATCCATATTCATAAAATAGAATGATACCAATAATTTATTTATTAATCTATCATCATCTATTTTACCATTCACCATAATATTATAATCTTCTATTTCCTTTTGAATGTCTTTCAATGTCTTTCCATTTGTCTTTTGAATATCTTTCTTTTTTGCTATATTGTCTCCCCGTGTTTTTACTTCACCGTCTTTTTCCTTTGTCATTGCCTTTCCGTATTTTTCCAATACATCATCACTAGTATTTTTACCCCTTAATAACTTACTTATTGCAGCTAAATAATCTTTTTTACTCTTTAATGTGCTATTCTCAATAGCCTTTATTACCTTATCAGCATCCATAAGAAACTTGCTATTCTCATAAGGCTTACCGGTTATCATAATTGCTATCCTATTAATTTTACTTATATAGCTCTTTAATGTCTGGGGACTTAGTGAAGTTCCCTTCTTAGTTGCCATTCCCTTAAAGTCTTGTTCCAAAGAATCAAGCGCCCCACCATCATATTCAAATGCTTTCCCTTCTTTCCTAACTTTATAAACACGCTTACTACTTGTTGCCATTATTAATATAATCTAATATACTCTAATATATTATTTTTTAAATATACTAGAATATATTAAATTATTTCTAATTGAAAATAGATGGCTTATAAAAGTCTTTGCGCTCTTAACATTTTTACAGCCTAACAGTAAGACCCCCACAAACTTATAAGTAATTCCCTTTGTCTGGAGTCTCATCATTTTTTAGATTCCTGTATAGAGACTCTAGGCGCCTAAAAACAGCGCAACTCATTTTACACTCATATTGTGTTGGTTTCCCGCCTATTTTTCATTTTACGGATTAACAAACAATTAAGTTAGAAAGTGTCTAGACTCTAGATAGTTTAAAATAGTAGCCTTATAAAAGCCCTTTGCGTTTTTAACACTTTTACAGCCTAACAGTAAGACCACTGTAAACTTATAACAGATTCCCTTTGTCTAGAGTCTCATCACTTTTTTAATTTTAGTTTTTATAAAAACAGCGCAACTCATTTTACACTCATATTGTGGTGGTTTTCCGCTCATTTTTCATTTTACGGATTAACAAACAATTAAGTTAGAAATTGTCTAGACTCTAGACGGTTTCTAACTTAACCGGAAAGAAGGTAATATATATGCCTTCTTGATAGTGTTCACCTATTGTTATTTTGGGTTGTCTTAAAGTAGTAGTCATAATACATCTATCACGAATATAAGATATAGTTTTAATCGTTTCCTTATTATTATATTCATCTAGTATCTCACGTGCAATAGTATTCATATTGAGTGGGTCAATAAATAATCTATTATCAAATTCTATAGAGTATATTTTTGCCATTTTACTATTTAGTTAGAAAATTAATTTAGAAATGAATTAAGAAAGTTGTTCTTCATCACTTAAACCCATTTTTCTTTCACGTTGTCTCTCATATTCTAAACGTGTTTTACGTTCTTCTGCTGTTTCTATATGTATTCCCATTATTATTGTTTTCATTTCCCAATCACTCATTAAGCAACATAAATTGAAGAATTTCGATCGCAATTCTTCTTCTATTAGATTATCCCTGATATGTTCTATTTGCTTTATTAATTTATTCATTTTGTCAATTGCGTATTGTCTGTGTTCTTCTCTTTTATTTCCATCCATAATAAAACTTGATACCACATTATTAAAATTTAGGTAGATTTTTTTTTCCTTTAATAGTTTGTTTTAATTTTGCTTGTTCCTTAATACGTGACTTACTCAATTCACTTTCTATGGTTGGGGATTCCTCTGTAATACGTTTTGTTGGTCTATAAACTGGATAGCTTGTCTTAGTCTTATTGGGATTGATATCACCCCACATTTCTAAAAACCACCTCTTTAATGGGTAATCATCAATACTTTTCTTTTTATTATCATCCTTATATTTTCCCCCTAATTGCTTATATAGTTTTATTACTGCGCCTGAACGATAGGCGGAAGGCTTAGAATATCTTGAATAAACTATTTGTTTTGCAATCTCATATAATTCTGTGTCAATTGGTATTGATGGCATTATACTTACTATTACTACACATTAAATTTTACTTATAACAGGTAAAAACAATAATTAAAATAATCTATATATATTATAGAATAAAACAAAAATGCCTGCAGGTAAGATTTATAAATTTACTGTATCAATTCTAAATAATGAAGATAAAATATTAATAGACAAACCAAAACCAAAAGAATGTGATAAACCAAATGAAAAAAATATAAAATCGAATGAAAAATAATTTATCGCCACTTAATGGGGTTATACGTCGTTCTATCTAAATAATTATCAATAATTTTGCATACAATCCAACTAAAAATTAAATTATAAAGCATTTTTTACACTTTGAAATGCTTCTTCTGCTTCTTCTAATGTATAATAATATTTTTTATCATATGTTTTCCAATTGTAAATCATATATATATTGTGTTCGTCATCCCAAAATAAGGTAGAATTTCCAATTCTCTTTAATGGATACATTATACTTCAATTTCTCTAATATGTTCTTCGGTTTTATTTTCTTCTGTTTTTTTGTGTAATAATACCGGTGATGGTGGCGGGGCTAGAATCGTCGGGCTTCTAGTATCAATTTTACAACAATTTGAACATTCACTGTGTTTTATATGTTTTAGTATAAGGGCAATTGCTGAGCCTATTCCCGCTATAATCCCTACTATTGCTATTGCTGTTGTTGTTTCAGTTGAAGACATTTATTAATAAATAAAAATATAAAAAATTAAGATTGATTTTGTTCTACCCATTTAATATGTTTAATCGTTTTATAATGTCGGCATATATGTTGTTTTGTAGATTTAGAACCACATTCACAAATTATTACCATAGTTTGTTGTTCCCGTATTTTATCCCTATTTTGTTCGTAATATTCTTTTTTTTTTTCCAATATTTTATCCCTATTTTGTTGCCTATATTCTTTATTTGTTCTAGTTGGTATTACTTTATTAACACATATATTTTTATTTAATTCAATATGATAACGTTCTTTTGCTATTAATTGTTCTTTTCTTTCACAGGGAAAATCCTCAATAAGAATTATTTTACAATCTTCAAATTTAAGTATTTCATGCGATGACATATATTTATTAGTTTTTTGGAATGTTTTATAGGATGTTTTATGTTGCCACAACCTCTTATATAATGGATTACAGGTAGAGCCAATATATATTTTATCAGTGTTATCACTAACAATCTTATAAATTTTGCCGTTTTGATACATCTTATTTTATCTTATTATATCTCATTTTCTTTAAGTTATTTTTTTTAATTTAAATTTTGTTCCAGTTTAATACTATAACAACTAGAGGTGTTGATGCTTATATTGTGTGTGGCTAATGTACCAACAATACTATAGTTTAGTGTACTAAGGTTTGGCATACTAAAATTAAGGATACCGGATAGGATTTGTTGGCCGCCTGCTACATTAAATATTAATGTAGCTAAATTATTTGCTGTGTCGTCATCAACTAAATTTAGCGTTAATACATCAGCACCGCCACTAACTGATATATTCAAACTAAAAGTTAATAAACTAGGTTTTAAAGGAATAATATTAATTTGATTAGCTTTTTGGAAAATTGTAAGTGGATTACCTGAAGTAGTAGCGGGATATTGACCGGAATAAGAATCACTAAAAAATAATGATGGGGCATATGGCGACCATTTGAGGCCAGAAGCACCGTTAGCCGCGATTACATAATTAACGAGAGAAGAAGAACTTTGATTGTCGATACTAATATAACTAGGATTAGTAAAATTTAAATTCCCACTAATAATATTACAATTTCCAGAAGGTAAAGACAAACTAGGAATATTTGAATTATCAACATTCATTCCAACTAGTGTATAATTAGAACCGGTTAAAATAAGACCGGAACAATTATTAAATATTACTTGTAAAGGTGATGTCTGAAAACATTTTATAGCACATCCCGAAAATTGACAGTTTATGAAATACACAACTGAAAGAAGCAAATTGGGAATTGTTATAGAGCAAAATTGATTAAATTGACAATCTGTGAATGTTATATATTGTGTTGAAGATTTGCCTATTTCGATATTAAGAGGAACTAAAGCACTAGCACCAGTAAAATTCATATTATTATATAAACACCTTCCAACGCCCTTGAGTGTAGCAGTATTACCGGAAATTTGTAAATTGCTAATTCGAATTAATTCACTTGAACCGTCAACAGTTAAATTACCTACTATTTGGGATATTGTACCACTATTGCAACTAGGTGAAATTAAACTAACATTATATTTATTCGTAATTGTTATATTTTCCGTAAAACTGCCAGAAGATATATAAATTGTGTCCGCTTGTGTTAATGTGTCTATTTGTGATTGAATTGATGATACATTGTCATTTGCATATAAACTATTGGAAAATAAAGGATAACCACCAGTATAGCCAGTTGCACCAGTAGCACCTGTTGAACCTGTTGAACCTGTAGCACCTGTAGCACCTGTTGAACCAGTCATACCGGTTGGACCAGTCATTCCCGTTGCTCCAGTGTCACCAGTTGCACCAGTCATTCCCGTTGCACCAGTATAGCCAGTCATTCCCGTTGCTCCAGTGTCACCAGTTGCACCAGTCATTCCCGTTGCACCAGTATAGCCAGTCATTCCCGTTGCTCCAGTGTCGCCAGTTGCACCAGTTGAACCTGTAGCACCTGTAGCACCTGTTGAACCTGTTGAACCTGTAGCACCTGTAGCACCTGTTGAACCAGTCATACCGGTTGGACCAGTCATACCTTCTGTACCGCCTGTAAATCCTAATAAACTAACTTGACCTAAATATAACCCATCGCGGGGCTCAACTAAACTAAAAGACCCTAAAAAAGACATTCTTTGTATTTATAATATTAAAAGAAAATTAAATTGCATTTACATAACATATACAATTTACATCTGCTGTGGATTTCAATCGCATATATTGTGATACTAAAGACACTGTAAACCCAAAATTTGCACTAGAAGAACTAGTATAAGTATATTGGCTATCATACCAATTAAGAGTATCGGGGCTACATTGCACAATTAATGATGTTGCGCCGTTAACATTACCAAAAAAAGTAAATGTCTTACATGATGAATTAATAAGAATAGATGTACCATCCACACCGGTTGTATTATTAAAAATTTGCTGATTAACTATTGGAATATTATTCACATTAACATTTTTATAAATGGTTTGTAAGCTAAAATTGGCTTGCGTGTTTGCCTCTTGATTATCTACACGCAATCTAATATAACGAACATAAATTGGTAGTGATATATTAAAAGGCTGGTTTGCTGCAGTTGTAAATACTGTTGTAGAAGATATATTCTGGCGGTCTGCTGATTGTGTAATACTAATAGTACAATTTGTATCTGCTACCAAACTAACATCAACAATGCTATATTGTAAAACATCATCCCACCTAGGGGGCGCAAAAAATCCATTAGAACCCAACGGAATTATAGTAGTAAAAAATGTACTTTCTAAATTTGCTGTCATTTCTATTCTATTATAAACAAATAAAAGAAAATAATTGAAAAATCAAAATAACTAAAACCAACATCCAAAAACATTTTTAAAAGTCAATCACATATTCAACTTGTTCGGGTTCTTCTTCCATATTTTCTAGTTGTGTTTGCTTCTTATTATATTGCTGTACTGCCTTACATTCTATAAAGTCATATGCATTTACCTTTGCGCCATTCTGTCTAATCTGCTTATATTCGTATTCAAAACCGAATTCACTAAGAATCTCACGCACACGCATTATTATTTGCATACGTGTAAATGCTTTTTCTACTATCTCATCCCGCTCAGTCTTTTTTGTTATTTTCTTACTGCCTTTGCTCTTATCCATAATACCGAATGTAATTTTAAAATCCTTATTTTGTAGAATCTTATTCAGTGGCTCACATTCTATTTCTTTTGTAATAGTTTGATTCTTATAACCATCAACGCCAATAAGACGGCTAATCGCATTTAAATATTCAATTTTTTTATTTAGTATTTCTCCGTCAAATTGTTGCCCTCGTGTTCTGATTGGGGCAACCTCAATAATTTCATTCAGTTTATTTAATGCTACATAATTTTTAACAATATCAATTTTACGATAATAATTTTCTTTAAAGTCTTCAAATTCAATATTATTAGATAACCCAAAGAACTGCCAATAAACGGTCTTCTCAAAATTTAGTTTATCGTGTGTCATTGCCTCACCCATCTCAATTCGTTCTTGCTTATACTCTAAATTATCCCAATTATTGCGTACATCGATAGACATCAATAATTCCTTATCTTCTTCCGTAATAATCCGTTTTTGACGTATGTTATTATATATTTTCATATCTTCTTTCTCATATGGATTAGCATCAATTACCATCCGCGGTTTTGCATTTAGTAATACTGCATCAAATACCAATTCCGCTTTATCACTCTTAATAATATCAATATTCAATCGGTTTTTAGTTTCTTCTAATTTCTTCTTTTGTTCCTTAAATTCCTCTTTTGTGGTATTCACCATTTCCAATGCGTGTCCCTTCTGGTTTGCATACCATTGAAATACATCTAACCAATATTTACTATTATCGGTTTCCCACTTATTCCAACATTTGATATAACTCAAACCATTTACGGGTTCGTCTCCAAACATTATACGGTAATACTTATCGAATGGAATAATATCATATAACCCAGTTAATTGCATATCGAAATTAGCAATTAAGATATTAATTACTAAACTTTTTGGATTTCGTACACGAGCTAACATCTGAAAATAATCCCGCGGGCTTACACTACCTTCACACACATAACCAAAGATATTATCAAAATGCTTATATATAACACCTTCTATTTTGGGGTTAATATCAACACCAACAGTGATACTAGGTGAATATATGAAACATTGGTAATTAGTAATAATACTATTGATTTGACATAATTCCGCTTTTTCTGCGTCACTGCTGTTACCGTGAATTACTTTACATTTATATTTATCACATAATGCATCGTACATCTTCAAACATTCAGCAGATGACATACAAACAATAGCAATATTCTTGCCCGAGTCTAACGCTTCAAGAATCTTATTATATTGTCCGGATTTACAATAGGATAATTTCAAATCATACTTAATACCAGTTAACCCATTGAATAATGGCTTTTTTACTTCTTCTTTACCTTTAATATATGTGTTAAACCATCCTAATTCACGGTTACTTAAATCACCATCTAGAAAATATGTTTGCTTACTGCATTTAATAATTGTCTTGAAAATCTGGTATGATTTCTCAGGATTCTTCATCTCCTTAAAGTCATAATGCTTTAGCAAACTGCATATTTCATCACATACTACTAAATCGTATGTATTACCAATATAACTTCCGTCTTCCTCGTCAAACCCACCTATTTTCTCTAATGAATCAATTGAAATAATAATTTTATTGACATTTCTAATATTTTTCTTTACGTCGTTATCTAGATAATTTTGAAAATGTAGTTTGCAGAAATCCTCCATTAGAGAACGAGCCAGACTCTGTCTCATTGTTAAGAATGCAATTCGATAAGGTCTCATAGTCATTTTCCCTTTTGAATCATATTCTGTAATTTCTCCGCTGAATTCCTCTTCAATTACATTCTTAATAAACTGTGTTTTGCCAGTACCTAAACTAGATTTTATAAAGCAATATTTACTATCACCAAAATATTTCTTTACTTGCTTATAATTAATAAAGTGGCTAGGCTTCTCGGCATCATCTGTAAATGTTATTTTTTCATACTCAAATGCCGGTTCATCATACTTATTAAAATTCTTATTGTATAATTCTTTATTGTCTTCCTTAGCCATCTTCCATAAATTAGCATTGTTAAAATCATTAGAAATCTTAACACCCGCAATAGCATTTGCAATCTCATTATAAGTAATACCACTATATGTACCTACGCGGCAACGTTCCCAAAATGCCTTTATAACTTCCTCACTGTTATTTGCATTGGCTACTTGCACTAGCAACTGCCCCCAACCGTCAGTTTGCTTAGCAGTAAAACGGGATTCCTTAAGACATTGTAGAATTACTAACATCTTATTTTTATGAATACGACTAACATCAATCAACGCAGATTTTGCCACCTTTTCTACCTTAGTAGAAATAGTCCCATTAGGTGTATTGATAGTTTTAGTAGTCTTACTAGCAATATAATTATTGAATAATTCTAATAAGAATTCCGTTTGCTGTTGATTAGGAACACAAAACCCCATTTGATCATTAAGCATCTTGCGTGCTATGTGTGTTCTACGGCATTTCTTGCAATTAGTAATACTAGGTGGCAACACAACATTATTACAATAAAGGATTTCCAATTCTTCAACCTTAATTTTACATTTATTAATATGTTTGCATTCTTCTATTTTCTCACGTAATACTTCATTATTAGTTGAATCAATTAAAACACCATAATTACCACAAGTAGAACCACTAAAGAAACCAATCTTATTATTAGTGTCTAGACTTTCAAATTTCTTATATAATTCCATTGTTGGTTCATTAATACCATTTGTTATTTTATCGTAAATATCAAAATCTAACACTTCAATATATTTTCCACTTGCATATTGCTTACCACTTAGAAATCCAATATTATCTCCTTCCTTTACTTGCTTACTATACTTCTTAAAATTGGTTAGAGATTCCCAACCATTAATACCAACTAGAGTAGAACCCACCTTTTGTGCTGGTAATTTATCTTTTACTAGATAGAGATTGAGACCCGCGGTTTTGAAGAATTCTAAATTTGCCATTTTATAGTTTGTAGAGATTATCTGTCTTATCTTTAAGTTAGAAATAATTTTTAAGTTAGAAATAATTTAAGAAAAAAAAAATTCAATTTTTTATTGTGATTGATTTTTCGTAAATGCCAGTAAAAACCATTCTAAATATTTCTAACTATCGAAAAAATTAAATAAAACAAAAATGGAAAAAATGGAAAAAATGGAAAAAATGGAAAAAATGGAAAAAATGGAAAAAATGGAAAAGCCCTTGCGCCCGTCACACTTTTACAGCCCAACAGTAAAACCCTAACAAACTTATAAGTAATTCTCTTTGTCTGGAGTCTCATCACTTTTTTTTCTTTCTGTATAGAGACTCTAGGCGGTAAAAAGGGCGCATACCATTTTCCACTTATATTGTGGGGGTTTTCCGCTCATTTTCACATTTACGATTAACAAACAATTAAGTTAGAAATGTACATAGACCCTAGACACTTTTAATTTTTAAAAGGGCGCATACCATTTTACACTTATATTGTGGGGGTTTCTCGCTCGTTTTTCATTTTACGGATTAACAAACAATTAAGTTAGAAATGTACATAGACCCTAGACAGTTTAAAATAGTAGTCTTATAAAAGCCCTTGCGCCCGTAGTGTTTTTACAGCCTAATGGTAAAGCCCTAACAAACTTATAAGTAATTCACGTTGTCTGGAGTCTCATCACTTTTTAAGATTCTAGTATAGAGACTCTAGGCGCTAAAAAGGGCGCACCTCATTTTACACTTATATTGTGGGGGTTTTCCGCCCGTTTTTCATTTTACGGATTAACAAACAATTTAAGTTAGAAATGTGTCTAGACTCTAGGCGGTTATTTCTTACTAAAATTATTTTCTAACTTAATAATAAGTAAGAAAAAATGCCAGTTAGAAATGTTGGTAAAGATTGTGACGTTAAATTTGTAGAAAACATTAAGACCTTATTTAATGATAAATTAGGAATATCATTACTTACTACACCGCCTTTTCATTCATTCGACTTAAAGGATAAAGAAAATAAAATTGTGATTGAGGTAAAAAGACGTTACATAAATCACGATGCATATCCTACTATGATAATGAATTATAGTAAATATAAAAAAGCAAAACAATATATACAACGCCAATATTCCGTATATTTTGTTATGCATTATAACGATGGTATATACTATCATAAATATAATGGTGAGACATATAATCTAGTAAAAGTGCCTAGACACGATAGGGGTACAATTAGTGATTGTGTTAATATTCCCATAAATCTTCTAGAAAAGTTTGAAACTGTGGAATATGATTTTTAAACCTGTGTTTTTTTGAGTTTTTTTAACATTAATTCATTTTCTTTCAATTCATTCTTAATTCTCCTTATTTCTTCAACATTACTTTTTTCTGGTTTTTTATGTAATAAATACATTCTTTTTGCTCTTTCAAAAGGTGTATTTTTCCTTATTTCCATCTTTGCCCGTTGTAATTCTTCAGCCTTTGCTTCTGCTTCAGCCCGTATTTTGGCTTTTGATACTATATTCAATTTTGGTCTCACAATCCGTATTTCATAATCTATAGGGATTAGATAATCACCCCTAATACTCTTATATAAATCTGCTAGGGAATCTAATAATTCTTCTTTAGACTGTCCCACACGTATTCTATAATGTAAATTATGTCTTCTAACTAAATCCCGTAATTGATTTACTGTAAATTGCTTTAGATAGTCTCTAATATGTACGGTCATACCTTTTTTCTTATTAATAAGTAATAAGATAAAAAAATGGACACATATTTATTAACACCATCAAATAGAAAAGATAAAAAATGGCAAGTAATCACACCGGATGGTCGTCGCACTATACACTTTGGAAATTCAAACTATCAAGACTATACCCAACATCATACAGCAAACCGAATGCGAAATTACCTACAACGACACCAAAAACGGGAAAACTGGGGGAAAGATGGTATTAATACGGCCGGTTGGTGGGCTCGTTATTTGCTATGGTCGAAACCCAATTTACATGATGCAATTGACTATATAGAAAAGAAATTTAAGATACATATTTATAAATTGCCATAAACTAAGGTTATTTCATCATTTATCTTCTTACTACGAAATGTGTTTTTGTCAAACTTCGTTTTTGGTATATTACGAAATCTATATGAGTTTTTCGTAGTTCTGTAATAATGGCGTGTAGAGGGAATAAATTCACTAGCAAGTGTCTTAGCATCTTCCAATGGTACATTACGTGATATAATAACGGCGTGTAGTTCATATGGCATTTTTAAATCAAACTATTTATAAATATATTTGATTTTATTTTTATTGGTTGTTCTTCTAATAATTCATCTTCTTTTAATTCTTCATCTGTTATTAATCCTAATGCCTTTGCCTTTTGTGTATAATAAAACAAACGCCGATTGTATTTTGCCTTTTCACGGTATGCAGGGTCATACTTATATTTCATCTTTCTATAATGGCTCATATAAACCCGCATATATTCATTATATTCAACCCGCTTACGCTCTCTTTTATAATTTCTTAACTGTTTTCTGTATTCCTTACGTTCTCTAGTAGATAATTGTTTTTCTTCATCAGGTGTCAAAACTTTAAATACTGGTGTTTCATGCTCTGTTTGCGTTGCAATTTCCGGCATTGTATGTTAATGTGAATTTTTCCGTGTTTGTTAATCAATATGGATATTTTAATTTGAAAATAATATATTTCTAATTTATAATAGCAATGGCAACAAGTATAGAAAATATCGTTAAACATTATACTGACCGCGATTTAACCGGCGTTGAAATACAGAATTTAATAGGCAAACCACCCGTATTATATAGTGATTTGAGTAAATATACATTCAATACATTCTTTCCCCGTAATTCACCTTTTCAAGTAGTGTTATTACAAACTAAGGCCGTTAATTTCGGGCATTATGTTGCTTGCTTTCTTACTGATAATGCTATTTATTATCAAGATTCTTACGGGTTAGGGGCTCCAGATACTTATAAGAGTTATACTAAATTTGATGAGGAATACCCTCCATTATTAAAGAATCTATTAGCAACTGACCCACAACGCCGGCCAGTAATTAGTAATACTGTTGATTATCAAAAATGGGGGAACGCCCAGACTTGTGGCCGTTGGGCTGCATTACGCATAATATTTCGTAATCTTACTAATCCACAATTTGAATCCTTATTTAGAGGTAATCGCGGTTTCTTAAACCGTCCAGACTATGTAGCCACAATATTAACACTAAATGGATTAGAAGACGTTCAAGAATATTTTGAAAAATAAAAAAATAAACTGTCTAGAGTCTAGACACATTTCTAACTTATTGTTTGTTAATCCGTAAAATGAAAAACGGGCGGGAAACCAACACAATATGAGTGTAAAATGGGTTGCGCTGTTTTTTAGGCGCCTAGAGTCTCTATACGGAAATATAAAAAATGATGAGACTCCAGACAAAGGGAATTACTTATAAGTTTGTGGGGGTCTTACTGTTAGGCTGTAAAAATGTTAAGAGCGCAAGGGCTTTTTAGTATACCTAAAAAATGGCTCCTAGGATATCACCTAGGCTACCACCTTTTGTACCGCGCTTACCTTTCTTTAGGCCTTGTCTTTCATTACGAACTTTATTAAGTATAGACCAATTAACAACATAAGCAGCGTGATTAGGATGTAATAATTTTTTTAATGATTTTATATGGTCTTTACCTTTCTTAGTAAATGTGAATTTGTTTTTACCTTCTTTAATGTGATTAGGATGAATTGCGTACCGTTGGGCAAGTCCTAGACCAATAATGGGGTGTAGTCCTTCTCCTTCTGGTTCTTTTTCTTCTTCATCTCTCTTTAGTAGTTCTATTTCTGGTGGTGGGTTTTTTGCGTCTTTATCACTTTTAAGCTTATTTTCATCTTCATCTTTTTCAATTTTAATTTCAGGGTCTTTCTTTAATTCTTCTGGTTCAGGTTCTTTTTCTTTTTCTTCTGGTTCAGGTTGTTTCTCTTCCTTTAATAGTTCATCTAACATTTGTTCTAATATGGAATCACCTTTCATACTTATATTGCCAATAAGAATTAATTTAGCCTCATCAGTTAACCCCTTATTTTTTCTTATATATGCATCAAAATATTCTTTTCCTATATCCGACATTTCGTCGTATGATTTGGCTATCAATTCTTGTGGTGTTAGCTTTGGTATTTCCTTTTCCTTTTCCTTTTCTTTCTCCTTCTCCTTCTCCTTCTCTTTCTCTTTCTCCTTCTCTTTCTCCTTCTCTTTCTCCTTTTCCTTTCCTCCTTTTAATTTGTCAATTTCTTCTTTAATATCATCAATTTCTACTTTAGCTTCCTTCTTCTTCTTTTGTGTTTCCTCAATTCTCTTTTGCAAATCTTTTCTCTTTGCTTTGTTTTTTTCACTATCTAATTCATCTGTTAATTTATCAATTTTATCATCATAACCCTTAATTTTTTTATTTACTGCATAAATACGGTTTTTTCTGCTTCCAATTTCTGCTTCAATCTTTCTCTGGGCTTCTCGTGCTGATTCTTGAGCCCGACTCGCCTCCATTTGAATTTGTTTTAATTGTGCTGGTGTTATACCTAATTCCACTGCTTTTCCTTTGGTTTTTTTCGCTTCTTCTGCTAGTTTGCGTGCTTCTGTGGTCCGTATAGCTTGTTCCCGTGCTTCTCTTGCCATTTTTACCGCCCGTTTTACGTCTTCTGCTTCGCGTGTTTTACGTACATTTTCGCGTTCTTCTAATTGGCGTGCTCTTTCTTCTGCGCGTATAGTTTCTATTTCCCGTTTGGATGTCATTATTTTCTTTAGTTCTTCTGAGCTAATTGGGTCATCTTCTTCTTCAATATCAATATCGTAATCACGTTTTAATAATCGCTTAAATTGTGATTGTGTTAATTCTGGAAATGCTTCCCGAATATCTTTTATTTGTGCTATTTTTCGTTTTTGTTCCTTTGAAAGACTTTCTTTTGTGGCTTCTGCTTCCTTAAGTGATTTGCGTAATGCTTCACGTGATTCTTCACGGGCTTTAGCAACCATTCCCCTTTTAACAACTTCGCCGCGTTGTTTTTTCTGTGCTTCCTTACGTAATTCTAATAATGTTTTGGGGGCAGTTGCTTTCTTAGGTGCCTTTGCTCCTTTTCCTAATTTAGATGCTATTTTACGGGGTGCCATTTCTAATATATCAAACTATATATATTAATAATTACATATATAATAATTTAGGAAATAAAAATGATGATAAAAATTGATGATAAAAATTGATGATAAAAATTATATGAATTTAATTTCCCCGCCTTTAAGGTGTGATACATAAGAACCTAGTTTAGTTAATAAATGCATTCTATTTGCTGATGCGCTAGACATGTTCTTTTTGATAATATCTGCATTTTGCCAAATAAAATCTCTATCTGCTGGAACTAATAGCCCGTTTGCTTGCAATACTTGTAATATAAAATCAGCGCAATTCCAACTATCCCACCTATATTTGAAATAATGGTCGTTTCCAATAGATAATCGCGTTTTCTCTAATAAATCACGTATAGTGATTTTCTTCTGTTTCAAATCAATATTAATAGATTGTGTATTAGGTCGTCTCTTATAAAAATCAATAGTTATATTCTCATTCTTTTCAATACGTAGTTTTATTGTTTGATTTGTTGAAGTTAATATCTCTGCAACCATTGATAAATGGTAGAATCTATCAATACCCGTCTTTTGCATTATAGCTTGTAATTCAAATGCTGATAGTGTATTAGCTAGGTACATTACTTTACTATCAACTGGCTCTTTTTCCACTGTTAATGAAATAATTTCAAAATTACCATAGTTTCGCAACATACCCTCAGTTGCATTAGTATATTGTGTTTTCTCTGGCATTAATTTATTAGCTAATGTAGTAGGAACACTAATAATGCTATTTACTGTATTTTTTACTTTTCTAAAAATATCACCAATACCACCACCACTAACACTATTACTTATTCTACGTCGTCGCTTGCTTATTTCAATAGCTTGCATCTGTGCTATTGCCCGTGATTTAGGCTGGTATTTCTTACTAAACACATGTTGTGGGTCATCTTTCAAATGTATCTTATAGCCTTTGCCTTTTTTATGTTCTAGAGTATATGGCATTTTATAGTTATTTTATATATATATAATATAATAATATAAGATGTCGTTAATAACTAGAAAAAGTAAAACTAATGAAAAAATAGCGGTTTCCCCCGCTAGGGATGTTTATTTAGATAATGAAGAAGACGCGGGAGAATCAGTAATTAGTGGTAATGAATATATGCCATTTTTTGATATGTCAAAAAAACAGGGTATTAGATGCCTTTATAGTGGAAGTACGGGAAGTGGTAAAAGTTATATGGCTAGAAAGGCAATAGAACAGATAAAACCAAAAAAAGTATATGTATTTTCTAGTATTGATGATGGGGACTATGATAATTTAAAATGTGATGTAATGAAAGTGGATTTAAACGCCTTAATGGCAAGAACTGGTTGTAATGTACATGACATATATGAACAAATGGAAAATAAATGCTTAGCGGTATTTGATGATATTTTAAGTTTTGGGACTAAACTCGCAAAACCTTATTTGGAATTACGTCTTATTATGTTGCAAAAATCACGACACCGCGGGCAATCAGTATTTGTTGTAGAACAAACCGCGCAAGCTGGAAACGCTAAGGGAGCCCGTGAAGTACTTCTTAATTGCCAATATTTCTATTGTTTCCCTCGTAATAATTTTAGGGCATTTAATAATCTTGCTAAGATTTATTTAGGTCTTAACGACAAACAAATAGAACATATGAAAGGTTTAGGCCGATTTGTAATGATAAATAAGAATTACCCATCCTATTATGTATCATCTAAGGAAGTTGGAATGATTTAAACTGTCTAGAGTCTATGTACATTTCTAACTTAATTGTTTGTTAATCCGTAAAATGAAAAATGAGCGAGAAACCCCCACAATATAGGTGTGAAATGAGGTGCGCCCTTTTTATAAAAACTAAATTTTGAAATGTACATAGACTCTAGACAAAGGGAATCTCTTATAAATTTATAGGGGTCTTACTGTTAGACTGTAAAAGTGTTAAAAACGCAAGTCTAGAGTCTATGTACATTTCTAACTTAATTGTTTGTTAATCCGTAAAATGAAAAATGAGCGAGAAACCCCCACAATATAGGTGTGAAATGAGGTGCGCCCTTTTTACCGCCTATAGTCTCTATACAGAAAGAAAAAAAAGTGATGAGACTCCAGACAAAGGGAATCTCTTATAAGTTTGTGGGGGTCTTACTGTTAGGCTGTAAAAGTGTGACGGGCGCAATGGCTTTTTATAAGATATCTATTTTCAATTAGAAATAGTTTAATATATTGTTGTTTTTTGAATTTTTAAAGATTATAAAATATATATTAATAATAATATAGTAGAAACACACATAAAATGGCTAGTGGTTTTGATGATAGCGCAAATGTTCTTTATTATAGTAATGTGAATTATAATAGTGGAACTATTCCCAAATCATCATATGTCATGACAACTCTAGGTAGTCGCTTTTTGAATAATCAATCTAATTATGAAGTGGCAATTAATAAGCTAAAAGTTAGTAGCCTAGAAGGTGTAAGAATGGGTTATGTTCCATATAATCAGTGGGAAATTGGTCTAAGTCTTCCTAATGGTAGTGGTGGTTCAACTACACAAACGGAATATGTTAATTTAGCTGGTATGGTTCCCGCAACTTCTTATTATGAATACTACACTAATTTAGACCGTAATTATAATATTAATCTCTATAGGGGTGTAGATGGAAAATTAGGTAATTTAGAATTATCATTTATTCCAAAGGATGTTTCTAATAATCAAATAACACCATTTTTTAGTGTATATGACCCAATAAATGAAATATTTTGGGTGTGTACTTATTATGGTATATTTGTTTATAATTCTAGCGGTGAATACATAACATCACAATTAATAGCGGATTTACGGTCTGCTAATTATTCCGTTGCTGCAACCCATTTAATAGTGGTTCAAAATAACACTTCAATTCAAAATGTATTTAGTTTTAAATGGCAAAATGCAATTACACCGGTAGGGACATTTGGTGACACTATTTCCGGTACGCCATTAACTGATATTAGATGTGCTGCAACAGATGGACAAACGATGATTATTGTTTGGAATAATACTTCATTAATGGCATTTTATGCATCAACCTATAATTATCAAACTTATGCCGGTGAGAATGAGGGTGAATTGAACGCGGAAATAACAAACCCAGTAGGAATCATCGTAAATACCGTAGATGATAGTTTTATTGTGATGAATAATAGTTATGACGAATTAAAGCAATTGAGTGCAAATACTACTACTCCTTTTACTTCTGGTACTACATATGGTACTATGGTAAATATTGGTACAATGATTAATATGTTTGACCCTACCGGCGTTGTTAATACTATTGACAATATTTTGAGTTTCCAAAGTTTTGATAACCATCAAACTGTGTTTTCTGCTTCTAAAGATAGTTTCGGGAATTATTGGTCTGGGTTCCAATCTTCTTTATTATGGGATAATATAACCCAAACCAATTGGAACCCTTCTCCGATTGGTGGTAGTGGTTTTCCCTTTACAATTGCTTATTATAATACGCCCGATAATATGCCCCTATTGATAGGCATAAGGGAAACGCAAATAGTAGGTTCTTTTGATTTAGTAAGTATTGGTGCAAACGGTGCGTGGGTGCCATTTTATTTTATTAGTGGTATTGACACAACCGCGCAAATAATGGCGGATATTAACGGCGTAATTTGGATGGTTTATGGCGGACAACTAAAGAAATTTAGTGTTGTACCTACTTATACCGCTGGTTCTGCTCCTTATTTACAATTAGACGGTGGTATATTTAATAATGTAAGTGTAATTGGTAGTTCGCATCAAATATCTAGTTTTGTATGGGATAATTTATTATTAGATGTTGGATATTGTCTAGTTGGTGAAAATACCACACTTTATAAGGCATTATATAATGGTGAATCAAATACAATTACACTGTTGCAATGGCATACAGATGCAAATACTTATACTGGTTATTTGTCTAAGTGTTTTGCCTATGCTAATCAAACTAATAACACTGATATTTACAAATACAATATTACATCGTTTGTTGCTGTTGGTTCTCCTAATAATATTGCTATAAGTAATAATTATGCCCCTAATATTCAAATTTCCCGCGGGCTAGATATAGTTTATGTACCTAATACAGTAGGACAATCGGTAGCAACTTATGATTATTTAACATTTGTTAGTAAAGGGACAATAAGTGGTTTTCTGCCATATGGTGGCATAGGTGTATATACTAGTTTGGAAACTATTTTGCCTTCTCAAGCTTCTAGCATATATTACAATTTACAGACGATAGTAGATGTAGTAAATGCAGCTTATGAAACAGCATTTGAAACATTAAAAACTACGGTAAATCCAATGCCGGTTAGTGGTGCTCCTAGCTTTGTTCTAGATTATTCAACACATAGACTAACGATGACTTATGACCCGAAATGGGCGGCGGCAAATTCAGCTATAAGCATTAACGATGAACTATTACGGTATTTTCATTTTACAAGTGTAAAGCCTTCAGGCTCAACATTAAATAATTTTGTTCTTTCTCCTAGTGGAAGTATGATACAGAGTAAAGAGACAATGTACCAATTAAATACAGTTGACAAGTTAATAATTAAAACAAACATGAGTCTATTAACTGATTTCACGGGAAGTGATACCAACACCACTATTTTTACTGATTTGGATTTTGATACACAAAACCAATTCTTTAATTTGTCGGGGGATTTTCTCTATGACCCACAATTACTCCGTAATTATGCTATGATTTCCAATCAGCAATTAAGAAGTATTTCTTATCAACTCTTTATTGCTTATCTAGATGGAACAGAAACAGAATTACTAATTCCAACTGGACAAAATGCAAGTATTAAATTTCAGTTTACAAGAATCTACTAGAATAACCAATTTAATTTTAATTTTTTTCTTTATAAAAAATATAATTATAATATAATAGTAAATATTAACATTTCAAAATGTCTGCAGGTCTTGACGTTCAAGTTGCTATTGATAGCCGTCTTATTTTAGAAAACCCTACACAGATTATCACTACTGGTGCCGCTCAAAATTTACCTCGTTATATTCCCGCAACTAGTGTTAGTGGTTCTCAACTCCAATGGAACAACGTTCTTTCTATTGGCAATAATGTTATTATTGACCCTAGTTGGTTTGTTGAGTATGACGTTGCCGTTAGTTTTGATAGAACAACCAGTGTTCAATTACCTAATATTGATAATACCAATAATCCTCCCGTTATTGACCCTACTCCTTATGCTGCTCCCTCTAATGCAGCGCAAGCCCCCAACGTTGTTTTCGCTCAATTCCCTCTTACTCGTGTTTGTAATACTCTTGCTCTTCAGTTAAATAACGTTGAAACGACCGTGAATGCTAGCCAACTTCTTAACAACTGCCGTGAATGGATTATTGATGCTGACCGTAAACGCGAATTAGCTAGTTCATGCCCTACCTTTAATTATACTAGCCCTAATACCGTTGTAAGTACAAATGCCCTTATTGTACCTAATCAACCTACTACCCCTTATGCTGCTTGTGCTGGTTTCTCCCGCGCTTCCTTTGTTCCTAAGTCTCTAACTAATTCTAGTGGCAATATTTGGGTTGCTGTGTATACCCTTCGTGAGCCAGTGTTTATTAGCCCTCTTACTCTATGTAATAGCGCTGGTCTCGGTCAGGTTCAATCTATTAACCTTCGTTATAGTCTTGATAATTCTCAAGGTCTTCAGGGTATGTTGCAAAGTGTAGCTAGTTATACTACATTACAACTTTCTGCAAGTATTGTAAGTGCTAATCTCTATCTTGATTATTTAACCGTTGATACTCTTAAGACTGGTGCCATTCCTCCCGTTTGTTATTACAATTTTGAGTTCCCCGAATTCCAACAAACCCCCCTCAATGGTATTCCCGTTGCTCCCTCTGGTTATTCTCCATATCAAATGACTACCCAAAGCCAAAAGCTAAGTACTATGCCTAAATATTACTACCTCAAGTTATCTCCCAATTTTCAGGGTCTAAATAGCCAGAATAATACTTGCGGTTTTGCAATTAATCAAATGACAGTTACATTCGGTTCTTTCGGTCAATACATCTTTGATCGTCAGCAACTATGGCAATTATTTAAACGTAACACTGGCAAGCTTGAAATTTCATACCCTCAATGGGTCGCCCTCGGTACACCTGTTGTTCTCCAACCCGCCGTAGATATTACTAGTGCTTCTGATGTTTTTCAGGGTAAGACTAATGATAGTGGTATTATGTGGCAAAATAATATTACCTACACTCTTGAAAACTACGCAAACGCTATTGGAAACGCTAATCTTTCCACTATTGGTGTAACTAATACAAATTGTTTTGCTTATGAAGTATTCGTCAATGCTGGTTCTTGCCAAATTGGTATGGGAACTTGTATATTTAAGAATACTACTGCTAGTGAAGCTGAATTCTCTCAAGCTCTAGTCTCTAAAGATATGGTTAGCGAAGATGCTCTAAAAGCAACACAGGGTGTACAGGGTGGCTCTTTCCTATCAGGTCTCAAAGGTGTTCTCCATACTGCTAAAAAGGTAGCTGGAATGGGTGCAAAAGCTCTCCAGTCTCCTTTAGCTCAAAAGGGTCTTGAATATCTAGCTTCTCAGGCTGGTTCTGGCATGTCTGCTGGTGCCCTTTCTCATTCGCTACGTCGTCGTAAGTAGATAATGAATTTTTTCTAAATAATATTATTTTTGTTTTTTTCTCTTAGTATAATATAATAAATACTAATCAATTTGAAAATGCAGTATAAAGATGTTGTGCGCGAAATGTTCAAAAAGCATCCTAATAAGGCGCCAAAAGATGTAATGCGAATGGCTGCCGCTCAATGGAAAACAATTAAAAATAAAGGTGGTGCCCTTTCTCATTCAATTAAGAAGACCCGTGGCGGTGGTGTTTCTGGCGGCAGTATTATAGGGGATGTAGGTCATGGCGCTGTTGATATAGCAGACAAACTAGGAGACCTATTCGGGTTAGGTCTCCAACATAAGGGAAAATCACGTAAAGGCCGTAAGGTGCGTGGCGCTGGTGTTTCTGGTGGCGGTGCTTCGGGTGGTTCATTACTAGACCTTTTCGGGCTCGGTCTTGATAATCCCCGTGGCGGTGGTGTTTCTGGCGGCAGTATTATAGGGGATGTAGGCCACGGCGCCGTTGATGTAGCAGACAAACTAGGAGACCTATTCGGGTTAGGTCTCCAACATAAGGGAAAATCACGTAAAGGCCGTAAGGTGCGTGGCGCTGGTGTTTCTGGTGGCGGTGCTTCGGGTGGTTCATTACTAGAC
>Ga0315904_10003601_pt1 | contig 22649 bp, 19 predicted proteins | sample LakEriMetagenome_6_FD_203529 | JGI IMG/M metagenome (GOLD analysis project Ga0315904, IMG submission 203529) | Freshwater fungal communities from buoy surface, Lake Erie, Ohio, United States - Buoy 12 MA120 | ecosystem: Environmental > Aquatic > Freshwater > Lake | place: USA: Lake Erie, Ohio... | reverse complement strand
CACTCTGTTTTATTTGAACAATAAAATTACGACATTTGATGTTCAGTTCAAAATTATCTCAAATGAAAGTCATCAGAAACCTCATTCCTACACTTCTTTTTATGGTCGTCATTATTTCAGTATCATCCTGCAAAAAAGACGAAGACGATCCTGTTCCACCCGATGACAATCCGAGTCTGATTTTCCGTTTTGTATTCGATTCCACGCAAGTGAGGCTCGATAATCTCGGCAATCCGAAAAACGTTCCTCCCGGACACGGTGCACAATCGCCTCGGTTCAATAAAATGAGTGCTCATTACATCGAGCTGGCACCTTCGCCATTAACGCTGCTTGGTGACGGAGAGGTGGTATATCACAACGCCGAAACCACAGCCGGTGGCGCCACAGCAATCGACTTTTCGAAATCAATTCCTGTTGGAAACAATGAAGTATTTTATCAGATTCCACTCAAAGACGTAAAGCCCGGAACCTACCAGTGGCTTCGTGTTTCGCTTGCTTATCAGAATTATGACATCGATTTCAGATTTAACTTTTCAGGTGTCAACTTCGATCTCACCGGAACAGTAGCTTCATTTATCGGATACAACACTTATTTATCATCCTACAAAATCAAAGACAGCACGGTTCAGGTGAATGCCAATAAAGAGCAGGGCTACTGGGCTTTTGAAACGCAATTCAACGTGACTCAGGGACAGGCGCCTCCCGGTGCCACCACAGTGCCCAATCCTTTGTTCAACAGCTCTCCCATACCGCAGGGATCGTGTGTGGTGACGGGAGTATTCGAGGCGCCGCTTACGATTACCGGAACAGAAAAAAATCACAAGATCATTACCGTGTCGCTCTCTACAAATAAATCTTTCGAGTGGATTGAAAACAGCACACCGGGATATTTTGAACCGGCTGCGGGAGATGCAGTGGTGGATATGGGGATACGGGGAATGAGGGTTTACTGAGACAGAATTTTATAGAACGCGGATTTAGCGGATTTGCCGGATTAACGCGGATCCAATCCGTTTAAATCCGCTTTATCCGCTAAATCCGCGTTCTATTAACTACCGTAATTCAAAATCTCATCTATCGTTTGAATCGATACTGCATGATACCCCGGTCTGGCTTTTTCGTAAATCTTCCGTGCCAGTTCCAGATTCTCAGGTGTTTTAGATAATGCGGTGTAAATCGGCTTCAGGAATTTCCTTCTTCCCACACTCATCAGGAATTTTTCCATATTCGGATAAGCCTTCGTATATCCGGTGGAGATAGCATTCAGGTACCACTCGCACTGAATTTCACTGTTGCCTGATGCAGTAAATTTAAAATGATTGTCGAGCGTTTGCATTTTATTCACATCAAGCCTGCCTTTCATGCTTCTCAGAAAATATAACCAGTGGTGGGTGGTCCAGCTTTGGGTGTTGAGCGATTTTACATTTTCTCCCGAAAGGAAACCATCCGCTGCTTTTTTCGCTTTATCGAGTTCTGATGAAACAACCGGCGGACAGTTTTCAGGCAATCCCGGTCCGTAAACCCAGGCATCAACATTGATTTGCCTGCGCAGATTTTCATCGCCGCGGATCAGTTCTTTTTCGAGGTAAGCCAGAAATGTTTTGGTGTCCATACTTTTGAACGCATGTTCGGTGAAGTACTTTTTCAGGAAAGCATCCCACGCATCCCGGCCAACGGCAGCTTCGATGGTATTAAGGAAGAAACGACCTTTTTCATAAGCGATATCACTCACGCCTTCATCGGGATCTTTCCCGTCGAGGTCGGCGAAAAGATGCGTTTCGCGACTGGTGTCGCCCATGTGAGCGATGGTTTCTTTCAGCTCACCCAGGCTGAGCAGTGTGAGCATGTCGGCATAATCTTTTCCGTAGATCTTCTCCATGATTCTGGTCTCGAAGTATACGGTGAATCCTTCGTTCAGCCAGAAGTCATTCCAGGTAGCATTGGTGACCAGATTACCCGACCAGGAATGCGCCAGTTCATGGGCGATGAGCGCCACCAGAGAGCGGTCGCCGGCAATGATGGTGGGTGTTGCGAAAGTGATTCTCGGATTTTCCATCCCGCCAAAGGGAAAACTGGGAGGCAGCACCAGAATGTCGTAGCGCCCCCATTCATACGGACCGTACAGTTCTTCCGCGGAAGCGATCATTTTAGGAAGATCCTCAAACTCCCAGGCGGCCTTTTTAATCAGTGAAGGCTCCGCGAAAACGCCACTTCTTTGATCGTAGGAAACGAACTCGAGGTCACCCACTGCCAGCGCCATCAGGTAGGAGGAGACCGGCTGTGGCATGCGGAAAGTATACACACCGTCGTTGCGCTTTGCCGTATCATTTTCGGCACTCATCAACGCCATCAGTTCTGACGGAACGGTGATTTTGGCGTCATAGGTAAACTTGATTCCGGGGCTGTCCTGCAACGGAATCCAGGTGCGTGCGAGAATGGCCTGCGATTGAGTAAAGAGAAAAGGGTGTTTGCCGCCTGCCGTCTGAGAAGGTTCCAGCCATTGAAGCGCGGCTGCTTCGGGTGAGGTAGCGTAGTTGATGACAACCGTTTTCGTAGTGGGTTTGATTTTCACCGACAATTTGCTGCCCAGGTATTTCACCGGTTCATCCAGTGAGAAAGTAGTGGCTTCATTGTCGTCGAGAACAATGCTTTCGATCTGCAGGTCACGTGTATCCAGCAACAGCTCATCGGTACCGGTTTTATTTTCGATGCCGAGAGTGGCACTGCCCGACAGCTTTTTAGTGTCAAAATCTACTTTAAGGTCGAGACTGAGGTGTTTCACAGCAGCTTCTTCGGGCCGGGCAAAAGAGTGGTTGTCGCGCATGATGGTAGCGGTGGTATCTTCGGTTGTTTGAATTTCTTTGTTTTCGTTGCTTGCGCAGGATGCCATGGTAAAGGCTGCCAGAAAAATCAGGATAGCGTTTTTCAAGAGAAGGTGGTTTTGTTTGCGAATATAGGGATAAATGATTTTTTCTTCTTCAGTTGCTATAAGGTATCTTTGCCGTGAATTCATCCATCATGCCGGACAGTCCGAAAGTTGCATTTACCTCCGACTCTGTCACATCAAAAGATGTAACGACAGCTGCCACGCCTGCTCCCTTATTCTCCGGACATGAGTTGAAACCTGCCGGTATGGTGCCGGTTCCAATACAGGAAAGGGTATCGGATTGGTTCACTTTTACCTTACTCGCGGTAGTCATTTTTTTTGCCTGGGTCCGATTGTTTTATTACAAAGTCATGAGGCAATTGTTTGCTGCTTTTTTCAGCAATAACATCTCCAACCAGCTTGTGCGCGATGAGAACATACTGGTGCAGCGGGCCAGTATTCTTCTCTCGTTCGTATTTTACTTTACCGGAGCGTTGTTCCTCTATCAGGTCAGTGAGCATTACAACTGGAATTATCCTTTTTTGGGTGAAGGACTGCTGCGGCTGGTAGTTTTACTGCTGATTGTGGCGTTTACTTACTCACTGAAGATGGTGATGGTGAAAGGATTGGGTGAGTTGTTTGACATGGAACGCCCGGTGGCCACCTACCTTTTCAATATCTCTCTGATGAACAATGTTTTAGGAATGGTCTTATTTCCTTTGGTGGTCTTGACCGCCTATGTGGTGTCGGCTGATGCCGGATGGGTGATTCAGGCAGGTATCGGAGCGGTTATTATTATGTTCATTTACAGATTGGTGCGTGCTTTTATGATATGGACATCACTCAAAGGAGTGCCATTTTTCTATTTAATTTTATACTTTTGCACCCTCGAAATTGCCCCTGTCATGATTATCATCAAACTGGCAGGGGGTTGAGTTTCACCCCGGTTAAAGAGGATAAGCAACTTGAAAGTAAAAACAATCCTGGTTACACAACCTAAACCAGAGTCCGACAAATCACCGTATCACGAGCTGGCCAGGAAGTTCAACCTGAAGATAGATTTCAGGGAATTCATTCACGTCGAAGGGATACCTGCTCAGGAGTTTCGCAAGGACAGAATCAATATCAGCGATTTCACTGCTGTGATATTGACCAGCCGTCATGCTGCTGATCATTTTTTCAGGATCTGCAATGAGATGCGGGTCACCAATCTGGACCAGTTCAAGTATTTCTGCATTTCCGAATCCACTGCCTTCTATCTTCAGAAATATGTCGTTTACCGGAAACGTAAAATCTTTTACGGCAAGTCGACCATTAACGATCTGATCGACGTCCTGAAAAAGCACAAGAAAGAAAAGTTCCTGCTTCCCTGCAGCGACATCCACAAGCAGGAAATTTCCGATACACTCAGCAATAACGGAATCGATCATACCAAGGCTATTTTGTACCGCACGGTATGCAGCGATCTGTCTGATCTGGCCGAGGTGAAGTACGATATGCTGGTATTTTTCAGTCCATCGGGTATTACTTCCCTTCTCAAGAATTTCCCCGATTTCCAGCAAAACAATACCCGTATTGCTGCCTTCGGGACGGCTACCACACAGGCTGTCAGCGATGCCAACCTCAAGGTTGATGTCATGGCTCCGGTGCCTGAAGCTCCTTCCATGACCATGGCCATTGAGCAGTACGTCAAGAAAGCCAACAAATAATTTCCGGCCCGGCATCCGGGTTTTTACCGGGTTAACACACGGATAGCATGAGCGGCCGCAGATTTACCCTTCCCAAAACATCACGACTTCATCTGAAATCGGACTTCGGTCTTTTGGTTTCAAATGGGCAGCAGCTCAGGGTCTTTCCCCTGAAGGCGGTGTATGTGTGGACTGAAATCAATCCCGCAAAGGGCACTTCACATGAGAAGGGAAATACCGCAAATGATGGCTCAAACCATTCATTACCTGCTATCTCCCCATCGCAGGCCGCATTTGTGGTCCCTAAAAAACTCTTCAAAAAAGCTACCGAACGCAACCGGATCAAAAGACTGATGCGGGAGGCCTGGCGGCTGAATGTTCTTGACCTGAATGATGCCTTGAAGCGGAAGGGCAGGCGTTTGAAAACTTTGTTGATTTTTACCGGTAAGGAACTACCCGATTATGCCACTGTTTCGGCCAAAATAATCTTAATTTTACAACGTTTACTCAAGGAAAATGAAGTGGCTGCTGACCAAGATAATGCTGGGCCTGATAGCCATCTATAAAACCTTTATCTCGCCTTTGCTCATGCCCTCCTGCCGTTATTACCCGACCTGTTCGGAATACGGTGTGCAGGCCATCACCAAATTCGGTCCGTTTAAAGGGGGCTGGCTGACACTGAAAAGAATCCTTCGGTGCAATCCTTGGGGCGGGCACGGACATGATCCGGTACCATGACTTCGGATGATCAATTCTGAATGGGCTGTTTAAAATAAAATTGACCGACTATAATAAACCATGAATATACTTAAAAAACTCCGCACCTGGATCATCGCTGCAGTGATTGCCGTGACCGGTTTGTTTTCGATGAGTTTCGCCGATGATTATTTCGAGATCTCGCGCAACCTCGACATTTTCGCCACACTTTTCAGAGAGCTGAACATCTATTATGTGGATGAGACAAAGCCCGGTGATCTGATGAAGAAAGGAATTGACGCGATGCTTGAATCGCTTGATCCCTACACCAATTATATTCCTGAATCGGAAGTGGAGGATTACCGCTTCATGACCACCGGTCAGTATGGTGGCATTGGCGCTTTGATCGGGCAGAAGGAAGATTATGTGGTGATCACAGATCCCTACGAAGGCTTCCCCGCCCAAAAGGCCGACCTGAGAGCCGGTGATGAGATCCTGGAAATCGACGGTAAGTCAATGAAAGGCAAGAAGTATGATGATGTCAGTAAAATTCTTAAAGGACAGCCCAAAACAAATGTGAAGCTCCTGATCAGAAGAATGGGAGAGAAGAATCCTATCGAGAAAATAGTGGAGCGTGACGAAATCAAAATTAAAAGTGTTCCCTATTACGGTTTGCTCGACAATGAAGTGGGTTATATCAGGCTGACCGGATTCACCGATAATGCCGGCGGCGAAGTGAAAGATGCCCTCCTGGATCTGAAGAACAAACACAACATCAAATCGCTGGTACTGGATCTCCGCGGCAATCCGGGCGGACTGCTTAACGAAGCGGTGAACATTACCAATCTCTTTGTTGACAGAGGAGTGGAAGTGGTTACCACCAAAGGCAAAGTGAAGGAGTGGGACAAAACTTACAAAGCACTCAATGCGGCTGTCGATACCCAGATGCCACTTGCCGTGCTGGTCAATAGCGGATCGGCCAGTGCCTCTGAAATTGTTTCAGGAAGTATTCAGGATCTTGACCGCGGTATTGTGATTGGTCAGCGTACATTCGGAAAGGGACTGGTGCAAACCACTCGTCCGCTGAGCTACAATTCGCAGCTGAAAGTGACCACAGCTAAATATTATATTCCAAGTGGCCGATGCATTCAGGCGCTTGATTATACTCACCGCAATGAAGACGGTAGCGTTGGAAAAATTCCAGACAGTCTGGTGACACTCTTCAAGACCAAAGGAGGCAGGGTAGTGGCTGACGGCGGAGGTATTACTCCCGATCATACCATCGAACCTCAGATGCTGAGTAATATTTCCCAAAGCCTGCTTTCCAAACAGTTGATTTTTGATTACGCGACCATCTATCGGATGAAGCATTCGCAGATTGCCTCAGCCAAGGAATTCCGGTTGTCAGATAAAGAATATGATGAGTTTGTTGCATGGTTATCAGACAAGGAATACGATTACGTTACCAAGAGCGAAAAAATGATGGAAGATCTCAAAACAACCGCCATCCGGGAAAAATACTATGATGGTATCAAGGATCAGTTTGAGGCACTTAAAAAATCCATGATGCACGACAAGCAAGAGGATCTTGTCAAAAACAAAGCAGAAATTATGGAGCTGTTGCAGGATGAAATTGTTTCTCGCTACTATTATCAGCGCGGAAGGGTGGAAGCCTCCTTTGCTTATGACCCTGAAATTCTGAAAGCCGTTGAAGCATTGAAGAACAAAGAAGTATTTAATGCCATCATGAACCGGACACCAGAGCAGGTGATTAAGAATTGAGAGTGGTAAAGTGGTGAAGTGGGTTAGTGGGTTAGTGGATTAGTGGGTTAGTAGGTTAGTAGGTTAGTGGGTAGTTCTTTAATGTTACAAAAACCCTTTTTAAACCTATCCGTCATATCCGTCTCATCCGTCATATAAGTTATAATCTCATGAGCAGTAAATTTTATTAGCTAATTACTCCCATGACTCTTCCCGACAGGCAGCAATTTTCATTTTACCTGTATTTCCTGGGACTCATAGTGCTTGTTTTCTCTCTGCCTCTTTCCAAGTTCGGAATGAGCATTGCACAAATTGGTATTGCCATATCCTGGGTAATCAGCGGCGATTTCAAGAACAAATTCAAAACTTTTTTTGCATCCCGAATTGCCTTACTCCTGACATCGGTTTTTTTTCTGCATGTGGCAGGATTGATCTGGACCACTGATTTCGTTTATGCCTGGAAAGATATTCGCATTAAAGCGCCTCTTTTGCTGATGCCTTTGCTGTTGTCGACTTCACCACGGTTAAGTAAAAAGCAATTTGAAGTGATACTGTACACGCTGATTGCAGGAGTGGTGCTTTCAACTCTGATCAGTATGATGGTCTATTTCGGATGGATCAGAAAAGAGGTCCTTGATATCAGAGACATCAGCATTTTTATTTCGCATATCCGACTCGTGTTGATTGGTTGTGTGGCAATCTTTGCTTCAGTGTGGCTCGTTTATCAAAACGGGAGCAATCAACCGGGCAGATACACATGGTTGCATGGCCTTGTTGTCTGCTGGCTTGCATTTTTTATTTTCTTCATTCAGGGTCTCACAGGAATTGTGGTGCTGTCAGCTTCATTTCTTTTGCTGATGTTATTGCTGATGACCCGCACAAAAAGTCAGACAAGGCGAATTCTCTATGCCATGGTAGCCATAGTGCCGGTGATAATGATGGTGTGGAGTATTTTTTCGGTTACCCGGATGATGAATCCCTCAGCAGAAACCGGTAGCAAGGTTCCTGAGAAGTATACCTTGTCGGGAAGGGAATATGTTCACCAGCCGGAAAGGAAGGAGTATGAAAATGGAAATCCGGTCTGGATGTATATCTGCGAAGAGGAGCTGCGATCGCAGTGGAATGCAAGAAGTGATTTCGATTTCGATGGTCGCGATCAGCTCAATCATGAATTGAAAATGACTCTTCTGAGATTCATGTCATCGAAAGGCTTGAAAAAGGACTCGGCAGGTGTCTGGTCATTGAACAATGAAGACATCAAGGCCATTGAAAGTGGTATCGCCAACGAGTTTTATCTCAACAGACTAGATCCTCGCACCAGAATGCACCAGGTGGCATGGGAAATTCAAAACTACTTACATGGCGGCGATCCTTCCGGCCATTCGGTTGCACAGCGCCTGGAATACTGGAAGGCTGCTGTCGGTATCATTAATAAAAATCAACTGTTTGGAGTGGGTACCGGCGATGTGCCTCAGGCATTCAAAACACAGTATGAGGAAATAGACTCCAGGCTCAGTGAAAAATGGAGGCTCCGTTCGCACAATCAATACCTGTCGTTTGCAGTGGCCTTCGGGCTGGCCGGACTAATCTGGTTTTTATATACACTTTGGGTTCCTGCCTTGCATGCGTTCCGTGCGCGGAACTATTTGTACCTGTTTTTTGCATTGGCGGCTGCCATTTCCATGATCACTGAGGACACCCTGGAAACACAGGCAGGGGTCACCTTCTTTGCGTTATTTTCAACCCTGTTTCTGTTCGTTTGCCCCCAAAAAGACGACATTGACGGAAATCCGGGAAATTTGCCATCCCGCTAAGGGTATTTTGTTGCTTGTGGGAGAAATGCGTTATTTCGCGTTGATTTTCAATGGCTAATAATCGCACTGACCTCTCCGAAAACCAACATGATCCCTGTAAGTCAGCGATTTAAAGAGTCGGATAAGATGTTAGACCGTGCGGATGCGCTCCTGAAACAGGGCGAGCATCAGGCCGCTGCACAGGTTTTGGAGGAAATCACCACCCGATTCCCGGAAGTGGCCGAAGCCTGGTGCAAGTTGGGGGAGCTGGTATTGGGAAGACTGCGCGATCCTGAAGGTTCACTTGAATTTTTCCGCAAGGCAATCGAATGTGATGCCTCCTTTGCTGCCGCATATCTTGCTTACGCGGAAGCATTATTCAGACTGGAAAGATATGCTGAAGTCAATGCGCTGCTCAATCAGGTACTTGCCATGAAAGGTGTGCCCAAAGATCAGGCGATATTCAAATCAGGCATACTGCTGGAAAGCCAGGGAAGATATCAGGAAGCTGTTGAAGCCTATCAGAAGTCAATATTATCCTCTTACTCAAACGATGCTATCTTGGAGAGTGAAAAGGGTATTGAAAGATGTCATATTAAGAAAAAGTATTCGGTGTAATTTAAGGGATCGTGCAGACTGTGTTGATTCTTATTGATGCAACTTGATGGCAATTCCTTAAATTTGCTTCAGATTCAACAGTAGCTTTTGACAAACACCTTCTTTCGTGCTACGTTCCCTTCAAACAGATCTGGTTCAGAAATAAAATGCAGCAGCCGTATTTTGAGTATTACCGTGACGTCAGATCAACCATGCCATTCAGTGCTCGTGAGTTGCTGCGCAATGCTGCCCTTGACGGCCTCAGCGTTATCGATAAAATCCGCAATATTAATGCAGACCTGAACCGGCCTCGAATTCAGTTTCTGTACATACATCATATCTTCAAAGATGAGGAGCAGGCTTTCGACAGGTTACTGAAGAGACTCTCCAAACACCATCACTTTATTTCCTATTCCGGTGCGGTTGATAAAATTCTGACGGGAAGAATAGACAAACCTTATGTTTGTTTCAGTTCTGATGACGGTTTTAAAAACAACCTGAGGGCTGCTGAAATTCTAAGTGCTCACGGCGCCTCCGCCTGTTTCTTTATCAATCCGGATCTCATCGGTGAAACCAGTTTTGAGGTCATTAAAAAACATACCGAGTCACGTCTGAAGTTTCCTCCCGTGGAGTTTCTGACTTGGGATGAAGTAGATTCTTTGCTGAAAGCCGGTCATGAAATCGGGTCACATACCATGTATCATTTTAATGTTGCCGATATCCCTGCGAAGGAGTTTCGGGAAGACTGCGAAAAGGCGATGGCGGTGATCACAAAGCAGTGCGGCAAAGTCAGTCATTTTGCTTTTCCTTACGGGAGATTTTTTAATTTCAGTGATGAAGCCCGTAGAATTATTTTTGAAACAGGTTTCAGATCTTGCGCTACCGCTGAACGCGGTTGTCACATCAATCACGACAAAGTACTCAAAAAGGAGGATCTGTGTTTGAGAAGAGATCTGGTGATCCTCGACTGGAATCCCGATCATATTTTTTACTTCATGGCGAGAAACAGCTCGAAAGCTTCAGTCAGCAACAATCTTTATCCTTACTGAACGGTATGAAAGTAGCAGTCATCACCAGTTCCGATTACGGGGCAGCGGCGCATCACATTCCGGTACTTGCCCAAAGCGGCGTCTGTGAAGTGGTCATGGTGATCCATTGCGGAATGACCCCGGTCAGCAAATCGAAGTTTTATAAACGGAAGTTTCAGAAAATTCTGAAGATCGGAATCCCGGGTGCCATCAACGGTATCAGGATGCGGAAATGGTACAACGAAGATGTACAGCAAATACTTGGAATCAAAAGTCTGAAGGAAGTCTGCAGCATCAATAACATTCCGCTTCATTCAACACCATCAGTCAACAGTCCGGAAACCGCCCGGCTTTTGCAAACTTCCCGCGCCGATCTGGGTTTAAGTCTCGGCAACGGTTACATCGCCAAAAGAATATTCTCCATTCCGAAGTCTGGCATGATCAATATTCACCATGAGATTCTTCCGGAATATCAGAATGCGCAAAGTGTGATCTGGCAGATTTATAACATGTCGGACACCACCGGTTATACCATTCACAAAATAGATGATCACATCGACACCGGCGCTATTTTGTTTCAGGAAAAAATGCCGATACTCTTTAAGGAAACGCTGGGAAGTACCGTGTCGCACACATTTGCTGAATTACTGGAGGCCTCTGCGAAAGGTCTGGTGAAGGTTGTAGCGGATTATGAAAATTTTGCATCCGCCGCAAGACTGCAGGAACGGGTGAAAGGACATACCACACCTACCTGGTTTCAATTCAGAAGAATGCTTTCCAATTTTGAAAAGCTGAGAAAGGGTAAGTAATAATACGTCCCAAACACAACGATACTTCGGCTATTCGGTGGTTTCGTGCGAAAATAAACGCAGTCAGCTTTAATCAGAAATCAGTTTGCCGGAATGTATTCATAAGTTGACTGCAGTCCGAGCGGAATACCAAGCATCCAGTAAACAATCAGGAAGAGTGTCCACGAGATGAAAAACGCAATTGTGTAAGGAAGCATCATGGAAACCAGTGTGCCTATGCCTGTACTTTTAACGTACTTCTGGCAATATACCACTACGAGAGGGAAGTAAGGCATCAGTGGAGTGATGATGTTACTAACGGAGTCGCCTACACGATATGCTGCCTGTGTCAGATCGGGCGAAATGCCTACGCCCATCAGCATGGGCACCATGATTGGAGCAATCAAAGCCCATTTCGCAGATGCCGAACCGATAAACAAGTTGACAAAAGATGTCAGAATAATGATGCCGATGATGGTGATTTGGCCCGGTAGCTGCATCGACTGCAGGAACGAAGCTCCTTTGAGGGCCAGTAATGCGCCAAGGTTCGATTTCCCAAAGGCATCAATAAACAGAGCGCAGAAGAATGCCATCACAATATAGTAGCTCATTCCGCCGATGCTTTTGGTCATGCCGGAAATAATGTCTTTCGACTCTTTAAACACGCCGGAGAGAAATCCGAATATGATTCCCGGAATCAGGAAAATGATCATGATAAGGGGTACAATCGATTTCATCAGCGGTGCGGTTACTGTAGTGATTTCACCGGTCTCGGAACGAAGAGCTGAGTCAGCCGGTGCAGCCCAGAAATAAAGTCCTGCCAGCAGTATTACCATTACCAAAATTGAAATCAAAAAGGCCTTTTTGTCCTTGCCGGTGAGTTTGTCCATCGCCGGCTGGTCGTTCAGGTCTCCGTCAACGGCAATGCTTTTCAGTCGCGGTTCGAGCATCCGGTCGGTCATATACCAGCCTACCAGCACTAACAATAAAGTAGATGCGGAAGTAAAGAACCAGTTGTTAAGCGGGTTGAGCTGAATGTTGGGGTCAATGATTTGTGCGGCCGACTGAGTAAAACCCTGCAAAAGAGGATCGATACCGGAAGGAATGAAGTTGGCGCTGAACCCACCCGATACTCCGGCGAAGGCTGCTGCGATCCCTGCCAAAGGATGCCTTCCTGCCGCGTGAAAGATCACCCCGCCCAAAGGAATCACCAGCACATAGCCTGCATCAGTGGCTGTATGTGAAACAATGGCCACCAGAATGAGCATTGGTGTCAGCAGTTTTTGAGAAGTGATGCTCAGCAAATATTTGATACCTGCATTGATAAACCCGGCGTGTTCCGCAACACCCACTCCAAGCATCGCTACCAGCACGATTCCCAGTGGAGCGAAACCGGTGAATGTGGTGACCATTCCCGAGAGAAACTCAGCCAGACTTGCTCCGGTAAGGAGATTTCGTACTTCAATGGCATTTCCCGTTCGGGGATCAATCTCGCTGAAGGTGAAGGCGGAGAAGATGGCCGACAAGACCCAGATCACCAGCATCAGGCTGAAAAAAAGAACAGCCGGATCGGGTAGCTTGTTGCCGGCTTTTTCAATCATATCGAGAAAACGTGTGAGTACCGATCGCCCTGCTTTCAGTTCAGTCATAGTCAGAAAGTAAAATTTATGGTCTGTGCCAAAAATAGGAATACCTGATCAACAGTCAACCCTTGTGAAGGGGGTGTAAAGGTTAACGATGTAAAATCTTACAAAAAAATGATAATTCTATGCAGGGGTGCTTTTCCCCTTATCAAAGATGAAGAAATTCTGAAGAAATAGAGAGAGACCTTATTAAGGTATGAAAGAAATATACGTTATCGCTGTCAGTTCACTGCCTGTTCTTCCTCCACCCACTGATTGGCTGAAAACAAATCAGGAAGGAATAGTGAGAATCGGGTAGGAGCTCCCTGTTCACCTTTAAGTTCAATATTCCCACCGAGACGGTCAATCGCGTTCTTGACAACATATAACCCCAGCCCGTTACCGTCGTTGGTATAGTTACCCCTGTTGAACATGTTGAAAATGTTTTCCTGTGTGGTGGATGTAAAACCAATTCCGTTGTCTTCAACAATAATCTTTACACCATGCATGTAATCCTGAACATCAATGGTGACATACGAGTCGGCCTCTTTGTTACGGTACTTGATGGCATTGTCGATGAGATTATGCAGAATCAGTGATAACAGTTTTTTATCAGTCCGAAGCGGTTTTTTATTTTCGATGTTAATATTTCTTTTTACATCATAAAACGCATCATTGATGCCTCTCAGACCAACAATCACTTCATTAAGCTGACTGTAGAAGTCGATCGGTTCGGGGAATATTTTTTCGCGCTTGATGCGGACCACATTCAGCATTTCATTGAGCGCTCTGTCGAGACGGGTCGCGGCCTGGCGGATCATCTTCACACACGGACTGTTGGCGGTGATGTTTTCCTCTTTTTCAATGACGTTGATCAGTCCGAGAATGGATGAAAGCGGTCCTTTCAGATCGTGAGATGAACGATAGATAAAAGTATTCAGTTCTCTCTGAGCAGTCTGAAGTTTTTCTTCTGTCTTTTTTCTGTCGGTAATGTCGGTGTATGTGACCAGTAAGCCGGTGAATTGGTTTTGTTCACCTCGGGTAACCGAGCAACTTATCATACAGTAGATTTTGTTTCCCTGTCTGACCGTTACGGGGATTTCGTACTGATAGTGTTGTGGAGTATCAGGATTGAAGGTGCTGTTTTCTTCGAGCAGCACTTTCATAAGTGATTCAGGAAATATTTGTGCGGGTAATGGTTTGCCCAGTGTTTCCTCATTTGAGAAACCAGTTAGTTGCTCAAACTTGCGGTTGGCGAATTTAAGTTGTCCCTCATGATTAAGATAGGCCAGACCTTCGTTCATGGTTTCGAGCAGATTGCTGTAAGCTTGTTCTCGCTTGCGGATGGTTTGCTCGGCATTTTTACGGTCGGTGATTTCGGTATGGGTTAGTAGCGTACCACCAACGGAGCCGTCATCTTCCATCAAGGGAGTCCCTTTCACGCTGAACCATACCGGCTCTCCCTGTTTATTGATGAAATGTATTTCTTTCGGATCTTCATTGTTGAGCAACTCAGCCACAATGTTTTTTCCGTAAAACGGATCTGTTTCCGCCAACAGCTTTCCGAAATTATTACCGATTAGTTCCGATTCTTCGTAGCCTGTCGATTCAATGAATTTTCTGTTGGCAAATCGTACCAGATTTTCATTATCGACAAACATGACACCTTCGTTGATGGTCTGCAGCAACAACCGGTAAGCATCCTCCGATTTTCTGATTTTCTCTTCAGCTTTCTTACGCTGAGTAATATCTCTGGCAAAGAATGATGCACCAACGATCTGACCTTCCGCCGAGCGTATAGGGTTAACCGATAGTTCGAGAAAGTAGTCATCGTTACCAAACCGGAGTTTTGCTTCATTGCGGAAGCGTTCGCCTGCAGTAGCTCTTCTGAAAAGTGAATGATACCACTCATGGTATTTTTCGGGAAGGTACAACAATACATTTTTACCGGTTTCAGGTGGCTTCCCGCCAAGGACTTCCATCATCTGAACAAATCTCCTGTTCATGATGGTGATGTTCATCTCCGGGTCGATCGACCAGATTCCGTCCTTGGTGTTTTCAATCAGCGCTTCGTTGTTTGCCTTTGAACGCAGCAATTCCGATTCAATTCGCTTTCGCTCGATGGCATAAATACCCGAACGCGCCACCAGTACAGGAGAGATGTTACTTTTTAGCAGATAATCCTGAGCTCCGTCGCGCAAAGCATCAAGTGCCATGCGCTCATCTTCGTTTGCAGTATAAATGACAATAGCTGAAGTACGTGCTGCAGCCCTGATCCTGTGGTAGGTCTGAATGCCTACACTGTCGCCCAAAGCCAGATCCAGAAAAATGATATCCGGGGTGCTTTTCGCGATCGCCTCCATACCAGTAGCGAGGTTTTCGGCAATATCGAACCGGCTCACCGGTAAACCCGACTGATCCAGCATTTGTCGAAATAAATTGATATCCAGAGGGTTATCTTCAATTAACAAAATCCGGTAACTCATTGGCTGACAGAAATAAAACCCTGTTTGATCGAAGGGCTATGCTGATACGAAAACAGCCCGCCTCAGGGTTTCATTTTCAGTAAAATAGCGTCAGGTGAAGTGCTCCGTAATAAACCGGTAGATATTGAATTCCGGTTCTTGCTGCGCCTTTTCAAGTTCGCTTCTGAAGGCGCTCAGGTTGTATTTTTTGATGAGAAAATCCTGTGCCTGTCGTATGGCACGCTGATAAAGCAATTCCGCTTTGCGCGCATGGTGCGATGAGGAATGGCTCGATTGATTCTCGATCGCAGTCAGCAGTTCATTAATTCCCTTGTCGGTGGAAGCGACAGTTTTATGAATGGGAATTTCCTCCTGTCGTGAGCTGCTTTCCTGCAGTGTGGTGTATAGATTTTTCACGAGTAGATCGGCTCCGTCGCGATCCGATTTATTTACCACAAAAATATCGGCGATCTCCATGATGCCCGACTTGATGGTTTGTACTTCATCGCCCGATTCAGGCACCAGTACCACCACTGTGGTATCGGCCAGCGCTGCAATGTCCACTTCACTTTGTCCGACACCCACCGTTTCAATGAAAATATGACTGAAACCCGCCGCCCTGAGCACATCGGTGATCTGCATGGTTTTGGCCGACAATCCGCCCAAAGCGCCGCGTGTGGCCAGCGAACGGATATACACATTGGGATTATTGTAATGACCGGTCATTCTCAAACGGTCGCCAAGCAGTGAACCTTTGGTGAAGGGTGATGTTGGATCTACCGCCAGTACTGCCACTTTTTTCCCGGGATGTTGAGCGGTGAATCGGGATACGAGTGCGTTGACCAGGGTGCTTTTGCCCGCTCCGGGGGGACCGGTAATTCCCGTAACCGGCACCGAGTGGTTGATTTTTAACGACCGGAGAATGAGCCCTGAATCTTCTGCATCATTTTCCACCAGTGAAATGCATCGCGCCAAAGCCCGCATATCGCCGGCATGCAAAGAATCCAAAAGTTGTGATGCGTCCATTTCCGGCGGTGAAGTTACGGCAACATTCACTTTTGTCCAAGTATACGCCTGTGATAATTGATCTGACCGAGATGATAATTCAAATGTGCCATTAAATGCATCAGTATGGCTCCGGTTTGACGGTCTGTTCCTTTGATTTCTGCAGGGAAATCTGTTTTTAATATTGATTCATCACATGCTTCAAGCGCCGATTGGACTTCCCGAGTACATTGATCCAGTATCTCAATCACCTGTTCCCTGCTCAGGTTTTTAGTACTGAACTCCAGATCTCGCTCTCTGATATAACCGCTTTTTCCAATCAAAGCACCAACGAAATGTCGAAGGTTGCCTGCAACATGCAGCGCCAGATTGCCACCGCTGTTCCCGGTTCCGGGCAGTGTTGCCCATAGCGAATTGTCATCGGGGTAGGCAGCTATTTCCTTTTGCAGGGACGCCAGGTCGCGGAGGAGGAGAGATTGGATGTTTTGATACATATGTAAATTTTAAGGTTTTATAGGTACGGAGTACGGATGCCTGCCTTCTATAAATAATAAGATTGCTGGCAGTCAGGCACGGACATACAGAATACTGATAATGATTGCTGAATACAGGTAACAATTTACAAGTAACTCTAAATCAAATCTCTTTCATTATTTATAATTTTATATCTGTAATCTATAGATCTGTAAATCTGTAATCCCTATGTCCCTGCCTGCAGCAGGCAGGCGTGCATCCGTAATCCGTACCCCTTTCATCAAATTCATAAAAGAATCAAAATAGTAAAGATAATCATATCCCCATCCTGAATTCCCCGTCTTCCCCCCGAAAAATGCTTTTCTTTGTGTTTCCGGATATGGAAAAGCTGTCGGCTGTCATACTTACCTTCAACGAAGAACGCAACATCGCCCGCTGCATCAGCAGTCTGGGCGACCTGCCTGCCGAAGTACTCGTGGTGGATTCGTTTTCTACCGACAACACCGTGGCCATCTGCAAAAGCATGGGCGCAAGGGTGGTGCAACATCCATTCGAAGGATATATTGAGCAGAAGAATTACGCCGCACGGGCTGCATCGCATGATCTGGTGCTTTCGCTGGATGCGGATGAGGCATTGTCGGAGGAATTGCTGCAAAGCATCCGGCACACACTGGCTGACCGAAGGCATGACATGTACTCCATGAACCGTCTCACCAGCTACTGCGGCAAATGGATCCGTCATTCAGGCTGGTATCCCGATACCAAAATCAGACTGTTCGACCGCACCAAAGGGCAATGGGGAGGCGTAAACCCGCACGATAAATATATGCCGGCTGCCGGAGCCACCACCGGTAAGCTCACCGGCGATATTCTGCACTACAGTTATTATACCATTGATGAACACAAGGCTCAGGTGGAGCGTTTTGCAAAAATTGCAGCCCGCGCCTTGTATGAAAAAGGAGAACGATCCGGATATTTGAAATTGCTATACAAACCGGTGGCAAGATTCATCAAAACCTACTTCATCAAAGGCGGCATACTTGACGGAAAGGAAGGATGGATCATCGCGGTGCAGACTGCACGGTCATCGTGGCTCCGCTATTCAATACTGATGAAAATCCAAAATCAACCGCTGGCATGAGTGCTTCGTCATCTTATTCCGTTTTGCATGTAGCCACAGCGTTAACCTGGCGCGGAGGGGAGCAACAAGTAGCCTATCTGGTGGAAGAACTGCGCCGGCATCATGTCAGACAGTGGGTGTTGTGCAGCCGTGGTTCCGCCATGGAACAGTATTGCATCAACAATGGAATTCCTTTTTTCACAGCTAAAAAGCGCTCCTCTTTTGATGTTTCATTCGCAACACGGTTGGCCGGCATTTGCAGATCGAATAAAGTAATTATCGTGCATGTACATGATTCCCACGCCCACACCTTTGCCATAATGGCAGCCACGCTTTTCCGGAATAAATCAAAGATCATTGTCAGCCGAAGGGTTGATTTTGAAGTCAGCAAAGGACTGCTCTCCAGAATCAAATACAATCACGAAAAGGTAGTCAGAATACTTTGTGTGTCTGATAAAATACGGGAGATCACCTCCAAAGCAGTAGATGACAAATCAAAGCTGGTGACCGTTCATTCCGGTGTCGATCTGGGCCGCTTTCGCGGGAAGATGAATTCGGGAATACTTCACCGGGAATATTATCTCCCGGCACACATCAGGATCATCGGCAATGTTTCAGCGCTTGCACCACACAAGGATTTCGGCACTTTCCTGGAAACAGCAGCCGCTTTGCGCGATGTATTGCCCGATACGGTTTATTTTATCATCGGTGAAGGCGGTGAGCGAAGCATGATCGAGCAGCGGATTGAAAAACTCGGATTGCAGAAAACAGTTTATCTCACCGGTTTCCGAAACGATATAGCTGATATTCTTCCCGAACTTGATCTGATGCTCATGACCTCCGAAACCGAAGGTCTGGGCACCACCATCCTCGATGCCTTCGCATGCGGTGTACCGGTAGTGGCCACAGCCGCGGGTGGTATTCCTGAAATTGTCATCCACGAAAAAACAGGACTCCTTGCCGCTGTTGGTGATGTTCAGGGACTGGCTGCCCAGGTTAACAGAATGATGAAAGACCGGGAGTTACGTGAAGGGCTGATTTCAGGTGCAACAGAGCATCTTGAAAATTTTTCGCGCGAAGCCACTGCCGTAAAAACCATGAGGGAGTACCTTGCCGTTGCCGGGATACCGTTATGAATCCGAAGTACACCGATCACATATTGCCCATTCTTGCCGTATTGCCTTCCGATCCGGGGATTTATCAGTATTTCAACAGCGAGGGACAAATCATTTACGTTGGCAAGGCGAAGAATCTGAAGAAAAGGGTGTCGAGCTATTTCATGCGCGACAACCACGAGAACGGCAAAACTACCGTCCTGGTAAAAAACATCGCCGACATCAAGTATGTGGTGGTGGAAACAGAGGAAGACGCACTCTTGCTGGAAAACAGTCTGATTAAAAAGCACCAGCCGCGTTACAATGTGCTTTTGAAGGATGACAAAACCTTTCCCTGGATTTGCATCAAAAAGGAAAATTTTCCGAGAGTTTTTTACACACGAAGATTCATCCGAGACGGCTCGCAGTATTTTGGTCCCTACACTTCCGTGAAGATGGTGAGCACCCTGCTGGAGCTCATAAGTCAGCTTTTTAAATTGCGCAATTGCAACCTGCTTCTCACCAAAGAAAATATTGAAGCGAAAAAGTTCAGGGTTTGTCTGGAATATCATGTGGGTAACTGCAAAGGTCCCTGCGAAGGTTTGCAAAGTGAAAAGGACTATGAGGATTCCGTGAAACAGATTCGGGAGATCCTGAAAGGAAATATTTCATCTGTCATCGGTTATCTGGAAAACCGCATGCAGGATCATGCAGCGAAATACGAATTTGAACTGGCACACGAGATCAAGGAGAAGATCGATCTGCTCGATCAATACCGCAGTAAGTCTGTAGTGGTAAATCCTGCCATTCACAATGTAGATGTGTTTACCATTATCAACAAACCGAAATCGGCCTTTGTGAATTTCCTCAAGGTGATGAATGGTTCCATTATTCAGGCGAGTACGGTAGAGCTTAAGAAAAAGCTCGATGAGCCGGAAGCTGAATTGTTATCCATTGCCATTGATGAGATGAGGGTTCGGTATCGCAGTGAGTCCAAAGAGATCATCGTTAATGCCGAGCCTGAAACACGACTGAATGGAGTAACCTACACCATCCCTAAAATCGGTGACAAAAAACACCTGATGGATTTGTCGCTGAAGAACCTGATGTACTACATCCGCGACATCGAACTCAAACACGACAAGCTCGACCCGCAGCACCGTGTGGACCGACTGATGAATAAGATGATGACGGATTTGAGAATGATGGAGGAGCCGCGGCATATTGAATGCTTTGACAACTCCAACTTCCAGGGCGCTTTTCCGGTAGCAGCCATGAGTGTTTTCCGCGATGGCAAACCGGCGAAGAGTGAATACCGCCACTTCAACATCAAAACGGTGGAAGGACCGAATGATTTCGCTTCTATGGAGGAGGTGATTTACCGGCGCTATAAGCGACTGATGGAAGAGAAGCAGCCATTGCCGCAGTTAATCGTCATTGACGGCGGCAAAGGACAGTTGAGTTCAGCGGTAACGAGTCTGAAGCAGCTTGGTTTATACGGACAAATCACCGTGATTGGCATTGCGAAAAAGCTGGAAGAAATCTATTTCCCGAACGATCCGGTGCCGTTGTACCTCGACAAAAAAGGTGAAACTCTTAAAATCATTCAGCATTTGCGCGACGAAGTGCATCGTTTCGGCATCACGCACCACCGCAACCGCCGCAGCAAAGCGCTCACCCGAACAGAGTTGTCTGCCATCAAAGGCATCGGTGAAGCCACCCAGACACAACTGCTGCGTCATTTTAAATCGGTGAAGAGAATCAGGGAAGCAACGGTGGAAGAGATAGCTGAGGTTATTGGGAAAGCGAAGGCGGAGTTGGTGTATAAGCACCTCAGGAATGATGAATTTTGAATGCCGGATTTTGAACGAGGGCTTTTTTATTCCTCAATTCTTAATCACCTGCTTTAAAATTTAGATCTTCAATCAACAATTTTCAATTATCCCTATTCAAATTTAAATTTTCCCCTGGCATCGAAATTTCACTTCGCATGAGGGAAATTTTAAAGGGAAGATTGAATATAGAAAACGGAAATTTAAATTTTATACTAAATTATTAAGGATTGAGGAATGGTAAAGTCCATTCTTCCCAAGAAAAGCTCCCTTATTGTTCAGATAAATATTGAAATCTCCGCCTCCCTTTCCCTCACCACCTCACCTTCACCACTTCACCAAAATTTTCCTGTTTCCCCTGATCCTGAATTTTGGTGACACGGTAAAATGATGCAGGTTGAAACGGAGCAGAGTCGATAAAGGTGTTGCGAATAGTTTCACCGGCAGCATTGTTGCGCTTGACAAAGCCTGCAAACTGAAACTGTACACCATCGGCTGAGCGTTCTATCTGATAGTATTGCTCATCACCGTTGAATTTATCGTTCCAGTGCAAACGCACAATGCCTCTGTCTTTTTTCGCATATACCTTGTTGGTGGCCTGAGGATCTTCTATCACCTCTTCACCTTCTGCAAGTTTCTGTCCAATGAACAAATCGCCCGACGACAGTTTCCAGAATTCATCATCATCGTCGCACACCAGCGCTACACGAATCCGGTATTTGGATCGTGCCGGGACTTTGATCACATCCTTAAAGACAACTTCTGCACCGTAATCTGATCCCTTGATGGTTTTGGATCCTGCAGGTTTTTCGTCGATGTAGTAGAATATCCAGGCGAAGTCGTTATCTTCCAGATTACCCGAAGTGGTCAATCGGATGTTTACATCGATATCGCGGAGCTGGTACTGCGGCAATTCTCCGGCGGTGAGCACAGGTGTATACAGATTGCAACTGTTGCGTGATACCGTCCACTCATTGTTGACCGCGATGCCGCAGGAGAAGGAATAGGAGGAAGCCTCGTTCAGATCGAGACGGTACATGGCGCTGTAGTCCTGAGCCAATGATGTATTGAAGATGAGCAGGAGGAACAGAATAATATTTGTTTTCATCAGTTAAGTTAATTGAACGCGGATCATACTGATCAGGCGGATTAACGCGGATAAATAGGAATTGCAATAGTAACTACGAAAACCACCCTGAAAAGTTGCCATTTCCTGACGATAAGCACCTGACTTTTACCCGAAAACTCACTAAATTCGCCTATCAATCAGCCACTTTGATTGTTATATCCGTTATGATAACCGGTTTTTTTGTGAGATACACTAATATTTTGAAATTCAGCATATTGTCTGTTTTTTTACTGATGTCGGTTCCGTCAGCGGGGCAGTTTTATCAGGGTTATCAGACCAATTTTGGCAAGAACCGGGTGCAGTACAATGAGTTTTACTGGACTTTTTACCGGTTTAAGAATTTCGACACTTACTTCTACGTCGGCGGCAAGGAGCTGGCGGCTTTTGTGGGAAAATCGGCTGATAAAGAGATTGAGGAAATTGAGAAGATCTTCGATTATCGTATCAACGGCCGCCTTCAGTTTATGATTTACAACAAATACTCCGACCTCCGGCAAACGAACATCGGACTTGAAGGCGATGAGGTGATGGGCAATACCGGCGGACTGACCCGTGTGATGGGCAATAAGGTGCTGATTTATTTCGACGGCAACCACGATCATCTGCGGCAGCAAATCAGAGCCGGTGTGGCACAGGTACTGTTTCATCAGTTGCTTTACGGAGGCAATGTGAAGGATCGTATCCAGAGCGC
>Ga0315904_10003597_pt1 | contig 22667 bp, 25 predicted proteins | sample LakEriMetagenome_6_FD_203529 | JGI IMG/M metagenome (GOLD analysis project Ga0315904, IMG submission 203529) | Freshwater fungal communities from buoy surface, Lake Erie, Ohio, United States - Buoy 12 MA120 | ecosystem: Environmental > Aquatic > Freshwater > Lake | place: USA: Lake Erie, Ohio... | reverse complement strand
TATAGCGTGTATACATTCATGTAACAATGTATCTGCCTCCGCTAAGGGGTGCTGACCAGACTTTATTTTAATTGCATAATCGTCATAGTTGTACTCTCCTAGTTGATCTGGGAATACATCTACAATTTTAATCGGCACTTCTCTGCCAATAATACTTAGAGAAGCTGGTAACATTATATACCTTTAAGCCTTGTCATACCACAAATAGATGATCTAGTCAACCACCTAATACATGTAAGGCATGTTCAATATGCTTCTTACGATCTTCAAGTCCAATAGTACCACCATTGATACGTTTTGTCATGGTCAGGATGTCACCGCTATCAGCATACTGATTGAGCCTGTGAGTCTGCCAGAACCATCCGGCAGTCTGGGCAGCATACATAGGTGTACGAACCAGCTCTGGTTGCATAATAAAATCAACTCCCAAGGCTTGTCCAGCGTGGTAGAAATTATTCATGCCAGTTAGCTGGAGGAAGCCGGAGCCACGGAACCTGAACCCATCCCCTGATGCCTCATCCCTGTTGCCCATACGATTGCCATAAATCCTATTGGCGATACGCTGTGGCTGACGTTCATAGGCAGCAGCAGTTTCAGGGGTGAAGCCCCATACACGCTTAGGATTCTGAGGAAACAGCTTAAGCAGGGTAGGAGCACGATAGTTCAGGTTTTCTTCCATGATGCGGAAGTTTCCACACTCATGTCCACATTGACCAATCCATGAAGCCTGTTGTGCAGGAGTAACAATACCAAACCTTTCAAAGGTTTCATTAAAAGGATCTACCAAGGCAGTATCAATTTTAAGTTGTCTTAGTTGTTCAGCGTTTACCATTAACCAACTCCCTCATTTCGTTGTAGGCTGCGACACAGGCTGTGTGCTTGGCGATGGCTTTGTCTCCTTCGGCAACGATGTCGATAAGAGTGTTAATAGTCTGTCGCTCAAGTTCGGCTGCATCAGCTCCGCTATCTCCTGTGGCAGGGGTGGAACCTGTGCTGGTTTGTACACAACTGGTGGTGGGGAGGCGCAACCTACCAGTGTTAGCAAGCTCACGCATAGCAGACTGTTTGTTAGATATTTCATTCTTTGCCTTTCTTAATGCTGTTTCTTTATCAGCAAGTTTAGTAGTCATGTTCTTCTCTAGCTCACGGGCTTCTTCATTCTTCTTAGCTATCTCTATCTGCATCTCTTCGTCACGCTCAAGCCAGCCATAGTGATGACCAACTTGGTATGTGCCAAACAGTGCAATGGTTGCACTAATGATGAGCCAAGGGAGTGGTATAGGAAACATCACTCAGCCTCTTTTCTTGCCAGAGCTATCTCTTCTCTTTCCTCATCAGGTTCCATGTGTTCAGGAGGTGTCGTTGGTGGTGGACCGGGAGTCCAGCTCTCATCTAGCTCTGGGTTCTTCCATACAGGCATAGCACCAAAGGGCTGGCTAGGAAGGCCATAGGCAGACTGTGGTGAGGCGTAGCTGCCCCCATAGCCACCACCTCCATAACCACCGCCACAGCCCTGCATTGGGGGCTGTGTTGGCTTGAATGCATTCTGTGCTGAATTAACAGCCCTCTTACCTACAATACCACCAATGCCACCTACAATAAGTAATACTATATCATTAAGCATCTTGGTGTATGCTTGGTCAATTGGAGCCATGCTCTTGATTGGTTGTGTTACAAAAGTAACAGAATATAGTAAGGCAAACACAATGCCAAATAGGATGACTGTAATAGCCACCACTACAAATCCCCAAACCCTAACCTCAAACTCTTCAGTTGTTAGTTTTGGTTTGGGCTGGCTTGGTGTCATCATTTTTGTTAGCAGTTCTATCAATTTGTTTCTCCAATATAGGGGCTACTAAATACTCAGGGCATGTCTGTGTGAATTGACATCTAGGTTTCTGGCACGACTCAGCATGAAAGTTGTCAGGGTTTTGACAGAAGTATCTGTACTTATCTTCACAACCAGTGAGCAGCAATAACAATAATAAATATCTCATAGCCCAACTTTTCCTAATAACAAGTTCACAATCCTGTCAGACAGATCATCAGGCAAGAACTTCAGGAAGCCTAAGAAGTACAGAGCCACACACCCATAGACAAATATCTTTATACATAAGTCAAAGGTCTTTTGATATTCGTTCACCTGCCACACCTTCTAGTGGTTTCACAAAACTCCATCAACTCATAAATACCAATTCCAACCAAGAACAAAACAAAAGCACAGCCACCAATAATTATTGCCAACTCATTCATCTCTTGTTCTTTTTGTTTAGCCTTCTTCTCTGCTCTCTCTAAAGAGCGAAGCTCTCTTGCATCGTCAATATCCATCTGTGCTTGACGTTCTTTAATCTTATTCCAAACATCAATCTTGCCTGTTGTCATGAAGAGCATCTTCAGCTCTTCCTCAAAGGCTCTAGCTTGTTCAAGTGCCATCTCAATCTGAAGAGCAGTTCCCATGTTGGAACCTTTACCCTTCTTCGTTTCAATCAATGCCTTGGTAGCTGTGCTCTTAGCATCAAACATCTTGCCAATCATTGGGGCAAGAGAGCCTAAATCATTGGCTACCTTGCTGGCCTTCTTGACCATGCTGATAGCACTCTGTATGCCAGCTAGGGCGGTGATGGGATCAATCATCGCTCAACCTTTTTCCATTCAATGCATACAACTTTTCTGTTATATACATCTCCAGTCCATGTCCATCGGACACATTTATATTTCTCCTCTTTGGACCCGATAGGGAAAGATATTAATAATAGAAATATTATTGATGCAGCTTGTTTTCTATAGCCAGCCATATAGCACCACAGAAAGCACCAATAATTAAGATTGGTTTCACTGCCCTAGCAAGCCATTCAAGAACAACAAAGGCTCCTTGTGCTGCATTGAAAGCTTGGACAACAGCTTCTGTACTTTTGTCCAGCTTGTCTACTTTTTGTTCTACAGCTAACAGACGCTCATAGATTTGTTTGTGGGTTACTTCGTCTGTCATGGCTCATAAGTTGTTATAGGTGCAACAACATTGATGAATTGCTCCATCGTAGAAGCAGCAATGATGGCTGCTTCTTTAGTTGTACAAGCAGCAATGATGGCTGCTCTCTCAGCAATCACTTCAGCAGGAATAGCCACATCACGCTCTGCCTTGCGAATGACCATCCAATCAGTAGATGCCAGTAGTGAGTTAGCAGATGCCTTATTCTGTGCAATCCATTGTGACTTCAAGCCTTTAGTCGTTACTGGCTCAGTAGCACCCTCTGGAGTCTCAGTCACATCCTCCAAAGCCTTTGGCGTGTTTGTGTAGGTGCGTGTCACTACATTGCCATTGACTTGGTAGCTGTCAAAAGTCACCCAATAAAAGCGTTGGTCTTTTTGCTCACCTTCAACCACTTCTAAAGCACCTTGCTCAATAGCAAATGCGTGAGTAGGGTTTGATGTGTTTGGAAAGAGAATTGATAATTCACCAACTTGAGTGACTGCGTTGTTTTCAATGCGTGCGTACATATTGAGTCCTATCGTGCAATGGAATATTTGAATGGGTTTTCGGCAAAAGCGGCGTATGTATACTGTCCACTAGAATTTAAATCACCTGATGTAGTTCTAATTTTGAAACCATTGGACAAAAAGTCTAAATAAGTTCCCGCTGTATTTTCTGCATTAGCGCCATTTGGATACAACAGATTACCTACACTGTTATAGGTACTTCTTTTTGAATCAAACAAAAACCAGTTTGTTCCCCCACCTGCACCTTTAAACAATATCCAAGCAGGTCTAAATCCTGTATAAACAAAGGGCCCATCAGCAGAACCATTTGCTGTGTAAGAACCAAATGCAGAATAACCTGCTATGGGTGCAAAGCAATAGGCTACAGCAGGGCCGCTGTTATTGTCATAGCCACCACCAATTACGCCAAAAACAGTGGATGTCGGACTTGTTGTTCCCCAATATCCAGTTACTGTATTTGCGGCGGCGTCACTATTTAAAAACACATATTGGTTAATGCCTAAAGATATGTGGTACACCGCCCAATTACCACCACCTGTTCGTTTGGAAATAATCATTGAAGGTGCGACACCCAAGCCATGACCAATGGTAGCGGCAACCGCAGAGCCTGAATAAGTAATCACACTAAACCCACTCGTAGTGCTTGCGCTTACTTGGCTAGTAATTGTTCCTGCTGTGTTGGAAACTGCGGTTGTGTTAGATGCTCTCCAGTTCCATGCAACATAAGTGCGACCGCTGAAATTGACATAGCCACCTGTCGTAGCTACAGCACCATCGTTAACGCTGAAACCACCAGAATCAAATGCTGAAACATAGCCGTAGTCAGCGTCTGGGAAAGCATTAACTGTTCCTTGTGCTGCGGTTGTATTTGAAGAAAGATTCTTACCACCACCAGCACCTCGCACCGCATCATATAACTGATGGTCTTGAGGAGTGTCAGCACGAATTTTCATCCAAGTTAAATCAGGTTGAAAGTCAAGACCAGTTATAGAACGAGTCTGAGTTCCCGTACCCGTCCACAACACAGGATTGAAAAACTTACCCGCTTGCGTAGCCGTAGTTGCCCCAATCGTAGGCGTTGGCAAGTTCTGTGTGCAAAGTGCTTTGAAGCCACTTGGGGCTGTGTAGGCAAATGGGCGTTGACCCATATTTACAGTCATGGCTGTTCCGTTTGTAGAACTGACACCAACAAAGATTGTTCCTGTCAAACCTGACACCAAAGTGCCTTGAGTTGTGTTGTTCTTGTAACAAACAATTGTTCCTGCATCCATGTCAATGGCAACACCAATCACATCTCCTGTTGTATAAGATGCGCCATACGGACTTGGTGAGCCGTTGATATATGCAGAGCCATTACCAAAATAGGCCGCAGAACCTGAAACTCCACCAAGATAAGTATTAATGTCGGCAGATGATGATGTGTAACCCACCATTGGATTAGCCACACCAGAACCACATGTAGCCTCAAAATACCATTTGCCACTTGATAAACCTAATGTTGAAACAGCAGAACCCCATGCCCCGCCACCAGCAGTTGACGCATCAAGGTTACCATTAGCAAGAGTAATGGATGATGATTTGCTCAAAGGATTCAGCGTAGCGTAGTTCCCCCGCACAGTCCCACCCACACCAGTATCAACACCATAGCTTGTTGGCACATCAACAAGAGAGTCATTATTGGGGCCAGCCGATACGAGGAAGCCATTAGGTGTCCAGTTGTTGCCGTTACCTGAGTAGTCTTTACCCAATGTAGCGGCTGTTGTGTTGCTGTTGTCTGAGAAGTTCAGATAGAAGCCGTTAGTGCCGTATGAGCCTGAGTAGGCTTTAGGCTTCCACACACCAGTTTGTGTATCTGTTTCACCGAATGATGATGGGGTTAACTGAGTGCCATCGACAAAGTTTATCTCTGTCATGTAGCCACCAAAATAAAGACTTATGCCTACGGGGTCCCAAGAACCAATTGAATGAGGATTATTGGTGTTAATGTATGAATTGCTATTTTGAGATGGGTAATCAGATGTTGAAAAACTTGTTACTTGAGTTCCATTAACATAAAGTTTTACTCTGTTTGACGCTGTTGCTTGTGTTGTGTCATAAGCCCAAACAATGTGATACCAAGCGGAAACATCACGAAACACTTGCGTAGTAGCAACACCTGTAGAACTTGGTGCATTGCTGTCATAAGAAACTAATTGATTAGATATATTAAATTCAAGACCTGTGTAAACAGTCCCTGCACTATTTGAACAGACAAATATTCCGCTTCTTGTTCCAAGCGTGCTTCTTTTAACCCATCCTGACCATGTAAATATTTGCCTATTTGTAGCACTTGCGGGAGTTCTGCTCAGATAAGCAGAATCTGCACTATTAAAGCGCAAACTGCGTGATATTTGATAGCCGCCATCGCTGACTTGTGTTGTGTTTGAACTAAACATTTATATCCTTAGACTGTGTAGTTCTGACCAGCCACTGAACCTAGCCAACTTGAGCCATCAATAGCTGTGAAGACAAACTTATCTGCCCTAGAAGCTGTAGACGTAAGAGTTGGGGCAGTCCCAGCGGGCCACTTCACAGATGCAGGCCATGTCACTGTGCGTGATCCTGTGCCATCTTGCTTGTGTACCAAGATGAAAGACTTACCCGCCACTGGCGTTGGGAATGTGTAAGTAATATTGCCACCAAGGGTAATGATTTGCACAGACCCGTTTGCCAAGTCCAATGTAATTGTTGACGTAGGCGTTGAAGTAAATGATTCTTCTGTGTAGCCATTGGTAAATGTACCAGCTTCTACTGTTTTGTTTGTTAGTGTTTGTGTATCTGATGTACCAACAATAGTTCCACTGGGTGCAGTGGGTTCGTTAGTTAAATCGGTGTAACTGCCAGTGGTAGCCACTGTTGCCAAGCCAGAAACCTCAGCAGCAGCAACGCTTCCATCAGCCAATACAGCCCCTACAGATACCGTGTTTGCTAGTGTTCTTGCTTTAGACATTTGTCATTCCTTAAACTGTTCTATGTTATACCTGATTTTTATTACTTAGTGTTAAAAAGTTATTGAGCCAGAAGCCGTGAATTTATAAATCCTAAATCCACCTGATGTAGTAATTGTAGGCGAACCTGTCGTGCTTGTCGCTGCTATGAATGAGTCTGGATAGCGGAGGATAACAATACCGCTACCGCCTGTGCCACCAACTTGTAAATTTTTTGCACCCCCGCCACCGCCTCCTGTGTTTGCTGTACCAGCACCGCCAGTAGTTGTTTCACTACCATTGCCACCACCACCTACACCACCAATGCCAGCAGTTTGCCCTCCAAAATAACTTGCACCACCGCCCCCACCAGCATAAGTAACCACAGAACCACTTATTCCACTAGCAATACCAGCACCGCCATTACCAGAAACACCAGCAACAGCATTGAGTCCAACAGTACCAGCACCACCGCCACCACCCGCAGGGGCAGTACCAGTATTTAAATTACTACCGCCAGCATTACCTTGTCCTGATACGCCTGACGCACCCGATGTAAATGTTGCTGTGTCTGCGCCACCTCCACCACCAGAACCACCACCAACAGGGACTACGCCATTTCTGCCACCATACCCACCACCTGTGGCAACAATATTTCCTGTGTATGCGCCATTGCTTGTTGCAATTAAAACAGAGTTAAAGCCAACAGTTGCTACGGCCCCACCAGCACCTACAGTAACAAATAATTGAGTGCCAGTAGATACACCAGAAAATCCTGCAAGCAATCCACCAGCACCGCCTCCACCGCTACCGCCACCATTGTTAGCACCACCACCACCAGCTACCACCAAGAATTCAACATTCTGCGGAGGAAGTCCTGTCCAGTTGTTGTCCTTAATGGCTTGGCTTGCCTGAGACAGCGTGTATATGCCGCTATATTGAGCCACGTTAGACTCCTTGAGTTACTTCAACCCATGACAATGTTGGCTCATCCCAGCGATACATCTTGCCATCTGTCGGCATAGGTGTAGGTGCATCCCACAAGCATGATGTTTCGTTTAGCACCCAAGACGCAAAGGGCTTGGGAGGAATGAAAGCGTCACGCACTGCATCGTAGGAATATCCTAGCCCTGCGTAATTGAAGCGCAAAGGTTTGCCCTCTGGGTGTTGACCACCTTGAGTTCTGTACGATGTTTGCTTCCATTCGCTTGGGTCTCCCCAATGACCTAAAGCCAAGGTTTCAGCGTCAATGACAATAACTTGGTCAACGATGCCGTTTGTGATGTGTGCGTAATGTGCCATGATTTTCCTTTAAAAAGTTACAGTTCCAGAAGCTGTCCAAGTGTAAATTTGGTAGCCGTCAGCGTATGAAATTTGTGGGTAGTTTGCGCCACCAAATGATGCGGGTGGGCTTTGTGTTGCAGGGTAACGAATAATCACGATGCCAGAGCCGCCATTGCCGCCAGCATATTGTGGTGAGGTATACCCTGCACCAGCGCCACCTCCAGAGCCTGTGTTTGCAAGTGCTGAAGTTGGAGCAATTGCAGTTCCCGAACCATCTGCATTAACTGCCGCCCCGTTACCACCACCAGCAACACCTAAACCAATTCTTGTGGCAGCATAATAAGTGCTTCCACCACCACCACCAGCATAGAAAACTCTTTGTCCTGTGATGGTTGAGCAAGTGCCAGCACCGCCACTACCACCAACACCTCTGTTATCACTTGAACTAGTAAAGGCATTGCTACCAATAGAGCCAGAACCACCACCGCCACCACCTTGGTATCCATTTGCAGTAACTTCTCCACCACCCGCAAAACCTTGTCCAGATGTCCCTGCGGCTCCAGTAGTTGTACCACTATCACCACCGCCAGAGCCACCTGTTAAAGCGCCTCCACCAGAACGATATGATTTACCACCACCGCCACCGCCTGTGGAAGTAATTGATGAAAATACAGAGTTTTGTCCAGAAGTTCCAACACCCGTCAAACTTGATGATGCTGCGCCTCCTGCGCCACCTGCACCAATAGTAATAGTTAAAGCTGAACCTGTGGCAACAGCAAAAGAAGCCGCAGTCCGAAGACCACCAGCACCACCGCCACCAGCGGGGCCATTGCTATCGCTTGCACCCCCACCACCACCAGCGACCACTAGATATTCAACAGTCGTAGGCGCACCAGATAAAGGGTTAAATGTTGCAGATAAAAATCCTCCAAGATTTGCGCTCATTTCAACTCCATTTAATAATTACGATGCCAGAGCCGCCGCTACCGCCAAGTATTCCACCACCAGCACCTGCGCCGCCGCCACCACCTCCAGTGTTTGCAGTTCCATTTGTGCCGGATGTTCCAGAGGTATTACTGCCTGCTCCACCACCACCTAAACCCCCAGAGCCAGCAGGTTTGCTTAAAACGACATAACCACCACCACCACCTCCGCCAGCGTAATAGACTGATGCTCCTGTAATACTACTTGCCAACCCATTTCCACCATTACCACCAGCGCTAGATGTGGCATTTGCGCCAACAGCACCCGCACCGCCACCGCCACCACTAGTATATGGCGATGCTGTAACCCCATTACCGCCAGCATTGCCTTGCCCAGCGGGAGAAGCCACACCGCCAGTACCTCCAGCACTAGCCCCAGCACCACCACCTCCGCCAGAACCTCCAGCAAGACCGTTTGGATTTGGCGTACTATCGTAGGATGCGCCAGCGCCGCCGCCTGCGGAAGTGATACCGTTAAAAACAGAACTCCCACCGTTAAATCCATTAGGACTGCCACGAGAACCGCCAACACCAACTGTGACGGTATATACAGTCCCAGCAGTTACAGATAAACCAGTCGCTGTACGATACCCGCCGCCACCACCACCGCCAGAAGTATTGTCAGCCGAGCCACCGCCACCACCGACTATCAAGTATTCAACTTGCGTTGCACCCGCCGGAGCAATCCACACACTTGATGAAGTAAATATAGATATTTGTGGAACAGTTGGAGTTGTTGGCGCTAAAGTGCCAGTAGACGTAAATGTGTGAACAACATAGTTATTGCCAAAAGTAACAGTGCCACCAGTGTAAAATTGAATTGAGCCGGAATATCTGACTACTACGATGCCAGAGCCTCCAGCACCGCCGTTGTTTCCAGCATAAGACCCTGCACCGCCACCGCCGCCTGAGTTAACACCAGCCGCACCACCGCCACCGCCATAACCACCTGTAGCTGTGGCTCCTGCGTTGTATCCTGCACCGCCTGTACCAAGAGTTCCTGATAAAGACGAGCCGCCTCCGCCTCCGCCTACGCCGCCATTACCAGCAGCGCCAGCGTTATATCCGCCACCGCCACCGCCGCCAGCCCAAGCATAAACAGTACCTAAAATTGCTGATGCAATACCCGCTCCGCCATTACCAGCAACAGTACTTGCCGAATTCAATCCTACTGTTCCTGCGCCTCCACCACCTCCAGAGGGGAAAGGATTAGTATTCAATAATGCACTTCCACCAATATTCCCTTGTCCAGATACTCCTTGACCACCAGAAGTAGTAGTCACACTTTCAGCAACGCCACCGCCACCGCCAGAACCACCTGAAAGTCCATTTGAGTTTCTAGCCCCGCCACCACCGCCGCCAGTGGTAGTAATAGAGCCAAAAACAGAATTTTGACCACTACTGCCAGCGGTATAGTTAGAACCATTACCACCTGCCCCACCACCTCCAATAGTAACTGTGTAAGTAGTACCGGACGTAACAGGAACTATACCTGTTAACAAACCACCACCACCGCCACCACCGTTAGCGCCACTTCCCCCACCCCCACCAGCAACAACTAAATATTCTACAAATTGAGGTGGATTAAATGCTGACCATGCGCCTTGACGAATGGCTTGGTTAACTTGTCTGAGTGTAAAAAGACCTTGTGCCATATCTACCCTTAGAAAGTAATCGTGCCAGAGGCAACAAATCTGTACACACGCCAAAAGCCTGTGACATAAGTTTCTGGTGAGCCAGTTGTTGATGTGGCAGGGGCTAAGTAAGATGGGTAGCGGATGATTACGATTCCAGAACCGCCAGCAGCACTACTTCCAGCTTGGTCGCTACCCCTTCCACCGCCACCACCGCCTGTATTGGCGACTCCTGTGGTTGGCGTAACAGCATTACCATTCCCGCCTCCACCACCGCCACCAATACCAGCAGGGCTTGATGTATATAACGCACCGCCTCCACCGCCAGCATATTGGACTTGTGAACCAGAAATAGAAGAAACTAATCCTGTCCCACCATTACCACCCGCAGATGCTGTTCCTGTTACACCAACAGAACCCGCACCACCACCGCCACCAGTACCATAATTTGCAGTTGTAGTGTCATCACCACCCGCATAGCCTTGACCAGAAGTTCCAGAGCCAGCACTAGCGCCATATCCAGCACCGCCACCACTACCGCCAGATAAACCATTCAAAGCATTGTAAGAACCGCCACCACCACCGCCAGTTGCAGTAATGCTTGAGAACACAGAATCTTGTCCACTTGAACCACGGGAAGATAATGTTGCGCTACCCGCACCGCCAGCACCGACAGTTACTGTGTAAGTAGTTCCAATAGCAACAGAAAGTCCTGTGGCAGTTAAAAGACCACCAGCACCACCTCCACCGCCATGCGTGTTACCGCCACCACCACCGCCAGCAACGACAAGGTATTCCACAGTCTTGACAGGGTAGTTGAGGCCGTTACGCCCAGCACTTAGAATTCCACCTACTCGTTTGGACATAGTCTATTAAGAGAGTTCTTCGTAGCTTACTGTGTAGGCAATCTTAGAGCCTGTGCTGCTAGTAACAACAATCGATTTATTTTCTTCAAGATAGAAAGAAGTTGATTTGTCAGACACAATCAATGAAGCATCTGGTGGTATTGATACAGTTGATGCTAAGGGATATGAAGTACCAGATCCATCAGCAGCAGTGTTCACCGCTACCGTTGCATCATAAGCACCAGTGCCATCCACGTTAGCAGCAATAATCATATTCACTTTAAACACTTTATTAGAACTAGTAGTGTTAGCAAGTAATACAGTTGCTGATGTATTAGACGGTGTAGCGTAGGTAGTCTTTGCTGTAATTGTTGCAACATTGACAATGTTAGGGGCAGCCATTTTTTATCCTCCAAAAACGATAGCCATAGCAATGGCTTTACCAGTGGTGAAACCCGCTGGTGTATTAGACAAATCATTATAAGATCCTGTAGATGCCACAGTTGCCAAACCTAAGTTTGTTCTAGCAGTGGAAGCACTATTAAGATCAGATAAATTATTAGAAACTCTTAAAAACCTAGCATCAGATTGTGTCTGTGTATACACATTAGCCAGCTCAAATGCAGCATAAGCAACAATGTCTACAATGTCCCCAGACACAGCACCTGAAGCTAACACAACATTAAGACCGTCTGTTGCTGTGAAGTCTGAACTAACAACAAGTTTAACACCGTTTAAATATACATCAACATATCCAGCATCATATGTAGCTGAGAAAGTTGTCTGTCCACCTGTAGCTGTGTATACAGTTCTTTCAGAGGTTCCATTAACTGCTGAGCCAGCAGCAACCCAAGAAGAACCTGTGTACACATACATGATGTTAGAAACAGAATTCCAATATAGAGCACCAGTTAATAAAGCATTACTATCATTATCAAGTGTAGGTGCAGAAGTCTTGCTACCTAGATAACGATCATCAAAAGCATCATAAGAAGCAGCAGCTAGGCCAGCTTGCGTGGTAGCAATACCTGCTTGTGTAGTAGCAATGGTTGCTTGATTGGTAGCAATACCTGCTTGTGTAGTGGCTATACCCGCTTGAGTGGTAGCAGTGGCTGCAGAATTTGCAGCGGTTGTTGTGCTACCAAACAATGTATCAATGTAATTTTTAGTGGTTGCGTCTTGAGCATTTGTAGGATCACCTAAACCAGTGATCTTATTAGTACCCATTGCAATAGCACCAGACATTGTGCCACCAGCCTTAGCAAGATTTAATGCATCAGCAGTGTCTACATAAGTCTTAGTTGCTGCGTCTTGGTTTGCTGTGGGATTGCCAAGACCTGTAATCTTAGAAGTACCCATAGCAATAGCACCACTCATAGTGCCACCAGCAAGAGCTAGCTTAGTGGCAATGGAGTTTGTTACTGTGGTGGCAAAGTTGGCATCATCACCTAAAGCAGCAGCCAATTCATCTAGAGTGTCTAACACTCCGGGAGCAGAAGCAACCAAGTTGCTGATAGAAGTATCAACATAACCTTTGGTGGCTGCATCACCAGCATTTGTAGGAGATGTTAAGTTGGTGATGGTGGCAGCAGTACCAGCATCCATGTTCAATCCACCATTGATGGTGACATCGTTAAATGTTGATGTGCCTGTAGAGGCTGTAACATTACCAGTTAAGTTGCCTGTAACATTACCAACAACAGCTCCTGTATGTGTACCTGCTGTATTGCCAGTGACAGCACCAGTGAGGCCACCAACAAAACCTGTAGTGGCAGTAACTGTAGTGCCTGTAATTGCTTGTGCAGCACTACCACCAATAACAGTACCATCAATAGTACCTGCATTAATATCAGCAGAAGCAATGACTGCTCCTGTATTAACTGTTAAGTTTGTAACTGTAGCGGCTGCTGCAGAAGAAGCACCGATAACTGTTCCATCAATAGTGCCACCGTTAATGTCAGCACTGGTAATAACAACACCACCAAATACAAAAGTACCTGCTGCATATCCATCTTTAAATCTAAAAGAACTAGAACCAAAGTCAATGTCATTGTTTGTTACTGGTAAGATTGCTCCATCAACAAAACGAATTTGTTCTACTGGACTACCACTCACCTCAACAAACACACCATGTCTATTATTGGTAGTGTCTACAGCAATCTTATTGTTAAAGTCTAAGTCACCAATGACAGGAACAGAAGTACCTTCGGCTGCTGTACCATCATGTCTGTGTCCTGTCGAAGCACTGAAAGCATTACGAATAGCATTCAGTTCGTTATTAATAGGCGTAGCCCTAATAACCTCTGTTGCTACAATGTCTGCTGCTGATTGTCTTACATAACCTGTCAAGGTAGTTCTCCTTAGCGCCTATCATTCATTGAATAATTCAAGACCAATCCCTGAATCGTATGACTAGCGTTCTGATCATTCGTAACATATTTAAAGGCAATGGAAAAACCAGAGCCTGTAAACGGTGTCTTCACTACTGGTGAAGGATTACCATCATAGATGGCTGTACTATCGTAAATGGCTTCGTTGTAATAGGAAGCTGAGCCAGTTGTGTTGATGTTAAAGTTGGCTGGGTTATACACATTAATACTGTCTTCAAAGTCATAAGAAACAGAGAACACAATGTTAGCTGTTCCTTCACTTCTTAAGAATGTATTAATGCTATAGAAGTTCTTACGAATTGTAGGATCTTGGAAATAATAATAAGGTGTTTGATATACGCTTAGGATGTCTGTACCCCCAAAGGATGTACCACTCTCCTGCTTATATACCTTACCTGTCTCATCTCCATGAATAACAATTTCATCAGAGCCAACATAACCACTTGAAGCACATGTAACAATCATGTTATACAGCAAGCCATACTCATAAGTGATACCACTGTCTGTCTGTCTCAATCCACCAATAATTCCAAAGATACCTTCGCTTGGTGTCAACAATCTAAACTGAGATTTCTTTCTAAGCACAACAGCAGAGAGAGTCTCTGGGTCTGTATTACCAGAAGCCAAGTCAACCAACAAATCAGAAGCAACTGATTGAATCTTCTTAGAAACAGTTTCAAGCTCAACGTCACCAATCTTAGCCGTACCAGCAATAGGACGGAATCCGTCTGGACCTAAGAATAACAATGTACCTGCCAGTTCTATCACACTATCTGGAACTAAGCAACCTAAGTTTGTTGTGATTTCAGAAACAACAAAGTCTGCAACATTTGTTCCTGTAAGAGCCTTAATTGAATTCTTACCGAAGATGTACAGCGTATCTCTAAACTGTTTAATCTGAACAATCTCAAAGCCTACATTAATAACCGCAGCACCATTTGCTGGGTTAAAGTTTGTCTCTGCCAAAGGAGAAGAAATATATAAGTTGTAAGGATCTGTTATATCACCAGCTAAGAATAAATGATTCTTAAAGGTAGCAGAATACTTAGGACTATTGGGAGCATTGGAATCCGTAATTTGTGTATAAGTTGTTCCATCATAAGTTGCTGCTGGATTGATACCATCAGTAAGAATAACCTTAGGACTGCCCCAGTTGTAACGAAGAAACCTAACCTTCTTTACTCCCACCATAGTAATGGAGCCGGGAGTTGTGATGGCAGACCAACTAGAACTACTAGCTACCCACTTATAAAAATAGTTTGTACCTGCTGAAGGCTTACGGCAAGCAAAGATATTGTCGTTGATAGAATCTGCTACAGCTACACCTAGAACATTACCAATACCTGACACTGTTCCATAGATATTAGCATATCCACTAATACGTCTATATCCACCAAAAATAGATGGCTCATAGTTAATAAGCTGGATAGCACTACCGGGTGCTGCCTCACTCTGAGACAACACATCCCTGTTAGTGTCTAGACCACCAGCGCAATTAACCTTGTAGCCATTAATTCTATCTGCCATTAAAACACTCTAGGATGAAATGATGGGCTAATAGCTGCTGTAGAACTCATATACAAAGGCTCATCCAACAACAGTCTTCTCATCGCTCTAATACCAGTATCAAACTTTTCTTTATACACTGCTGCACCTTGTTCATTAGATCTGAACATTAGCATGTAGAACATAGCACCATCAATTAATACATTGGTAAATCTGTCTGGAATAATAGCTACATCAGTAGCTACAACTAAGTCAGCAGGAAAAGACCAATACTTATATTCAATCTGATATGCCTGATCTGGAATAGGAGTAGCACCAAACTTAGACTCTTGTGTTTGATAAACAGCAATCGTAGGACCATAACCACCAGTACCATTAGTGTCCTCTTGAGGACGATGGTTGTTTAGGTAGTCAGTGTAAGTAAGAACAGCAAGACGGGAAGGTTAATTGTTAGCTGCAGAAAGTCTCTTTAAATAAAAAGAATCCCAGTCTACAGTGGATGTATCAGAAGGAAAACTATATGTACCTGTACCAACAGTTAGTGTCTGTGTCTGGGTAGCTAAAGCAAAAGGCCATTCTTGTGCAGAGTGCATCAATTCTCTAATGGATGAATTGATAGCATTCTTGGCTAGAGCTTGGATGTTTCTAGCCCCATCGAATTCAGTGGAGTCTAAAGTGACTTCACCCATTCTTCGTAGCAATTCATTCGTTAAAGAAATGTATGTAGACATATTTTTTAAACAATAAAAGGGAGAGGCAATTACGCCCCTCCCTATATCAACTAGCTATTAAGCCAGTTGCTCACGGTCAGCAGTAGCACGAGCTGGGCGACCATCGATGTTCATCAACACAGCCCATACACGCACTTCACCAGAGGTGGGAGCAGTAGTAGCAGTTGCGATCAACAAGTCGATAGTGTCAGCAGCACCAATCACCAAAGGCTGATAAGCAGCAGCGTTTTGTGCGTAAGCACCAGCAGCAGCAGCGTCAGCATCAAAGCCATCAACGAAGTTGTCAGGCTCAGTAGTAGTCACGCCCAAATCGAAAGTGGTATCGTTTGACTCACCACCCAAGACGGTGATAACTTCAAGACCAGCATTCAAGATGAGAGTATTGGCGGGTACATTGATGCATTCGATAATGTCAGCAGCAGCCAAGGCAGAGCCTTTAGCTGTAGCTGCAGCAGCGAAGTCAATAGTAACATCGACCAAGTAAGGGACAGCACCAGCGGTGCGACCAGCGGAGGCTGAACCAGCCAAAGTTGTAACAGTTGCCATTATCGTTCTCCTTAAGCAGCGTTGTATTTAGCAGTGACGATGCCTTCAGGACGCAAGATTTTGCGACCATAAAGATGCATACCACGCACGATGTCAGCGAAGCTGTCTGGATCACGATATGTCTCGGTCTTAGTGATTTGCTGAGCAGTTGCAACAGCAGAGTCATGACCACCAACAATCACACCGTAGTTGGAGTTCTGGTTAGCCGTACCTGTAGTGCCGGGACCAGTACCAATTTTTGGCAGGTTGTTAGAAACATAGATGCGGAAGCCATGCAAGTTGTTAATGACCAAGCCGTTCTGCAAACCAGAACCACCAAAGTCACCATTCAACAAACGGCTGTCTTCATCCTTCAACAGTTCAATGAACACGGGATCGACCACCAACCAGCGACCAGCGGAGTCAACAAACTGTTGATCCAACAAGCGGCCCATACGAGACACAACCATCAAAGGTGATGCCACATCTGTAGGCAGTGCAGTTGCACCGGGAAGGCGAGGAGCCAAAGGAATGGAATGCTCACCAGCAGAGGCTGTGGTGATGTTACCAAAGCTACCTTTTTTCAACTTCATTGTAGCCAACAACTCATCAGAACCAGCTTCAGTCAAAGCTTTAGTTCCGGGAGCTGTTGTACGAGCTGTGCTGGCATTTGCATGCTTAGCAGCTTGTGCGAAGCCGGAGAGATAACCCAAGACATCTTGGTCATACTGATCACGCAAACGATACGCTGCACGATCAGAAGCCATCTGCATGAAGTTCACATGTGAGTGAGCAGCTTCGATGTCATCAATCTTGAAAGCGTAGTAGTTAGCTTGGTCAACAACCAAGGTGAAGTCTTCGTCATTCAGATCTTGAGCAGTGATTTGTGTACCACGAGCATAGCTCTGTACAGACACTTCAGGTTCTTTAATGATTTTGACACTGTCGCCCATGTTTGCGATTTCACCAAAGTAATCGTTATTGGTGATGTCTTCAACAGTAGACGCTTTACGGAATGCAAGTTGAACTTGCTTTGAATAGATTACGGGGCTAAAATTACCATTAGGTAAATTGCCGTAACCTGCAGCACTTGGAAAAGCCATTTTAATATCCTCCTAGATATGTGTTAGGCATATAATTAAATACGCTGAACATCACCACAGAGGCTGTATTTGATGGGTGTGTATAGAACAGGGATGCCTCCACTTGTCTATACAGGCCAACAAACTTCAGGTTGTTCTGACAGTTTATTGTTTGCGTGACAGATAACTCTATGGGGTATGGTAGCTAGCATTGTTACGGCCCATAGGAGCAAGACTAGATACCTAGTCCTGCTTAAAGTTATACCAGTTGTTTCAGGTTTGTCAATACTTATCGAGCACTTCCGCTAATATCGTATACAAACTTACCTGATTGTAATGCTTTAGCAATAGCTTCTTGGTTCTTTTCATATTCAAAGGTAGTCATTTTGTTTACCTGTGACTCATAAAAGACACCATCTTTGCTTTCGCCTGTAGGTGCAGAACGACTACCACGGGTGTTAACGCTCTCAGCAGCACCCTTATCTGTAGTAGGCTTCTTAGCCTTAATTCCTTTATCAGCTTTGTAAAGATCGATGGCACGGGCAGCAGCCTTAGCATCACTCTCATTATCATACAAAGCATCCTGAACCCACTTAGGTTGTTCATCAACCCAGTTGTGGAACTCATCATCATCACGGATGGCATCAAAGTCTGGATGCAGACGCATCAATTCAGCCTCTGCCTTATCCTTAGATGTTTGATGCTCACGTTCATCTAGCTTTTTGAATCTCTCATCCAAGGCTTGGGTCTGTTCCTTAGCCTTTTTAATTGCAATGGTTTCAACAATCTTTGCAACATCAGGATATTGAGCAGCCCACTCATTCAATTCTTCTTCACTCTTAGGAAGCTTAATTTGCTTCTCTGTACTTTGCTGTAGCTGTGAACGAAGCTCATCAATCTGTTTCTGCAAAGTTACTTGCTGTTGCTGAGAATGTCTACGCAGATCACCATAACGCTTCTTAAAGCTTTTCTCTTCTGCGTTTAAAGAACTGTCTTCAGGATCTGTAGGATCTTCTGAGGGTTTGTTCTTATCTTCAGCCAATTGTTTCAACTCAGCTTCTTCTTGTTCAATCCGATCCTTGTTAGCATTACGCTTACCAAAGGGAGAGAAAGCCTGAGCTTGTTGATTCTGATTTACTACTGCTTCTGTCATAACATACCTTTAAGTTGGGGCTAACTGTAGCTGCATAGCAGGGAGATAGGTAGCCATATGGTGGGAAATTGTTGACACTCGCCAGCCCACCTCTGGTTTGAGTATGCTAATTATATAGTATTATTTCTTAGAAGCAATGCCTCTTTTTTGAGCAAGTGTAGGTTTCTTTGTACGCTTAGCAACAAGACCACCCTTAGCCATAGCCATTGTAGCCATGCCTTGATCATCAAAGTATTTACCACCACCAGAGCCACCACCTCTAAAGTCGAAGGAGCCAGCTAAATTAAAGCCACCACCAGTGTCAGAAGGACCAGCTACATCAAAACCATCTAAGCTTTTACGATAGTCTTCTGCCGCTTTATCTGTTGCTGTTGTATCTGTACTAGATTGTTCCTTTCTAGTCACATCAGCAGCAGCAGATCTACCTGCCTCTGCAGCATCAGATGAAGTGCCACCACTTGTGATGACATTAGCAGCAGCTTGACTAGCTGCACCAGCAGCAGCAGGACTTAATCCCATACTAGTAGCTGAAGAAGCTGCATCAGCAGCAGCAGTAGCAGCAGTACCCCCAGTTCCAGTAGGACCAGCAGTGGCAGCAGCAGTGCTTGTATCAAGATTAGTACCCATAGTATCTGCAATAGATCTAGTAAAGTCTTTTGCTGAACTACTAGCTAGTGCGTTATTAATCCTAGCAGCAACTCCTAATAATGGATTAACTATACCAGCAGCAGCAGTAAGACCTTTGTTAAGAGTATTTGCTGTTACAGTACCATCAGGATTTAAAGTAAAGCCACCAAGACCTGTGCTAACGCCTCCATCAGCATTTGATGTAATATTACCGCCATAAGCATTGACACCTAAACCTCCATCTGTTGTTGTTCCTGTATCGCCACCACCCACTGTAGTGACTTTACCATCTTTACCTGTAATAGCTACATTACCTAAAGCTAAGTCTGTCATTGATGTATTATTAACACCAGACAGATTTGTATTGCCACCAGAAACTAAGCTTGTATTACCACCATCTACACTAGCAGTACCATCAGTTATTTTATTCACTGTAGTTGTAGTATTTGTAAGACCTGTACCAGTCATTCTACTAGCTGGATTAGAGTCTACTACAGAATATCCCTCAGGAATAGTTCCACCGGGTTTTCCATTGAAGTAAGTCATATATAAAGAATCACCAGCAGCGTTCTTTAAAAGCCTAACATCTAAAGCTGGATTAGTGATGGATGTTCTTTGAATGTTATATTTAGCTAAGATGTCTTTATCTGCTGGTGGAACATATACAGCTCCTCCTCCAGCAAATCTTTTCTCTCCTCTACTATCCATATCCACTTCTTCCATGATGTCATCAACTTCAGAAGTGAAGCCACCATCGTCCTCACTATTATGAAGAGCTTCTGGGTTAGACACTTCCTCAGCATTACCCATCTGACCAATCTCATTCATTCGAGACAAGCCTTGCTTAGCTTCATCACGAAGCTTCATCAATCGTTCAAGACCAATGTATCTAACAACATCCGCAGGAATAACAAACTCACCCTCGCTCAGCTTAGCATCAATGTCATCTCTCACTTCTTTTTGCAAAGAACCCGGAGGTACATCATTACCAGATACTGGATCTACCGTACCACCTTCATCATTCATGCCGCCTTCAGCAAACAGTCTATCCATATTATTTGTGTACATTAACTTCATCCTTAAGATAACTTAGTCTGCGTAAAGCAGCAATGGCTCCTTGAGCCTTTCCAATTTCACGGGCATCTGAAGCTTGTTCTAAGTTCTTATGCTGCTGAGCAATCTCAGCATCAAGTAGTTCTAAGAACGCTTCCCATGTAGCGTTAGTGTTTACAAAGCCTTTAAGCTTGGGGAGGTACAGCTTGGACATTACCAGCAAATCCTTGTTCACCCGGCACTGGTGCAGCACCAATACCAATATTTCCACCACCACCACCAGTCATATCAGATACTGGGGGTGGGCCACCTTCAGGACCAGCAACAGGAGGAGCACCTTCTACTGGAGCAGGAGCTGTAGCCTTTTGCATCAGCAACGCTTGACGCATAGCCTCATCCATATTGTTAGTCACCTTGTCTGGATCAAGGTCCATGCTCTTAGCAATCTCACGAATGATGTAGGGAAACTTAGCAAAAGGCATCAATGCTGGTGAGCTGGCAATCTGCAAGAACTGCATCAAGCGTTGGCTCCTCACCTCATTAGCCATCAAGCTCTCTGTACCCCTAGCTGTAACTTCCAAGTCACCTTTAATGCTTTGATCAAAATCAAACTGCATGTTGAAGCTGAAGAAAGCCTTACCCAAAGGAGCTAACAAATAATCATCCACATTCTTGATGATGGTTTTAACACTGCCAGATGCAGCATTCATCAACATAGAAATGCCAGAGGCTGTCCTACCTACACCACTCACACCTGTCTGTCCGTGTGAAAAGGAAGGCATGCCTGTAGACTCATCAGCAAGCTGTCGTGCTTTATCAAACAGTTGTAAGTTCTCAGCAGCTACGTTAGGAAACTTAGTTCCAAACAAGCTTTGACCGGGAGCACCACCCTGTCGCCTAAACACTTTACCGGGATAGACAGTCATGTCTTGTCCGGGAACGAGGTTGGTTTCATCCACCTCGAATACAAGGTTGCCAGACAACACCGCATTGTCCACTGCCATACGCATAAAACCATTCATGAGGGTCTGGGTGTCGTCCATGTTTTCGGCAACACCAATGCCAAATAGAGAGTAGGGGTTTAATTCGCAAGGAGCAGCGTAGTATGGGATGTTGGCTGGCTTAAACGGGTTCAATACTAAACGAATAATTTTATTATTACAGAACCATACATTGGCCTGTAACTCCTTTGCTTCCAACAAAGCATCAGGAATAACAATGTCGTTTTCTTTGAGCATGTCAATGTCAACATTGCCCCAATATTCCAACACTTCAAATCTGTCTGTTCCCAAGTTGGGAGCATAGTCTCTCAAGTCATCTTCCCAATACTTCTTAGTATAGGTGGCTCCCATCTCAATGACTTCTTCAATGACATTGGCTCTAAAGAAGGGACGATTCTTCAAAGTCCTTAGCTGTGTACCACTCAACTTGTGACGCTCAATAATGTATTGAGCTTCTTCCATGTTAGTAGCATCAGGATCAGGATAGAAGTTCCAGATGGACACATGTGATGTCTCTGGTACTGTCTTCATCTCAGGCTTATAAGTGCCTTCTTCATCCCAGCTAGGATATTCTTTTGTCTTAGCAAATGGACCCTTCATGATTCCTGTACCAAACAGAGCCATCTCAAAGGCAGTGGAACGCAGGTGCTTATTAGCACCACTCTCATCCAACTGGTCATGTATCTTCTTTTCCATCTTCTTAGCTGCAACCATTGCAGGATGGAATGTCAAAGAAGAAGGAGTAACGCCCGGACCTTCCTTAAGACCCTCTTGACCACTAAGCTGATTCTTCAAAGGACCAAGCTTCTCCATCAAAGAAGAAAGTGTAGCACCCGGTGCTAGGTCTTTACCATCTCCCTTGTAACCAAAAGGAGAAACCATCTCAGATTCCATACCTTCTGGTGCTTTATCATCAAAATGTACTGTGTCTACTACACCATCAGGTAGGACAGTAGGATCAACGCTGAGAGGAAACTTGTTATTCGCAAATAACACATCAGTGATTTGACCATATGCTGCAAGCACCTTGGTCTTTGTCACCTTAATGAATACACGGCTCTTCTCTGTCTCAGTGAATTTAACATCTGGTCCATAAATACCACGATAGTTTCTATAAGCCTTGAGCCAACGCTGTTCATCCTGTCTACGGCTCTCTTCAGACTTTGTATATCTATCGTTTAGAAAGACTAATAGAGAATCACCAGTGAATGGTATATCTTCACCTTCTTTTTTATCTTTTAAACTAATAGACTTATCGTCCATGAAATTGTTTTGCGCCATAAATACCCTTTAATACCCAAATGTGGGGTCTGCCATCTTCATCCCAGAGCCAGCAGAATTTAATGGATTGTAATCGAACAAACTACTTCTAGGTCTGCTCATCACACC
>Ga0315904_10003594_pt1 | contig 22691 bp, 19 predicted proteins | sample LakEriMetagenome_6_FD_203529 | JGI IMG/M metagenome (GOLD analysis project Ga0315904, IMG submission 203529) | Freshwater fungal communities from buoy surface, Lake Erie, Ohio, United States - Buoy 12 MA120 | ecosystem: Environmental > Aquatic > Freshwater > Lake | place: USA: Lake Erie, Ohio... | reverse complement strand
CTTTGTGGCCAGTGTTAACAGCATGTTGGTCTTGTTTAAGGTCAAATTAGCCTAAAATATTTTAAGAATAAACTCCGGATTTGCCTTTCATCCGGATGGAAAAATCATTATACATTCTGAGACATAATGAAAAGGGGATTTCACATAATAAAAGACCCATCTTACATAATTGGAAGACATGTCTACCAGAATCACGAGTAACTTATTAACTATTATATCCTTCCAATAAATCATTCAGGATCTTCTGATATAGCGGTTGTGATCAATTGCAGTTTCAGAAAAGCTCATTGAAGGATTTTACATAAAAAAAACGCCAACTTGAATAATAACTATTGCGCATTATCATCCGTAAAGTAAATTAGTTAGGACTTCATCCCCCCTTTAAAAACCCCGTAGGCACCCTTTTAAAAATCGTCATATTTCAAAAAAGGTTTTTTCTCGTTAAAATATATTACCCGGCATTATAAGCCACAGGGTTTGTATCAATAATCAATTCAATAACGTTTAACTATGCAACTAAAGCTGATTCAACAGATCTTCTTACTCGGCTCCATGATGAGCTTAGGTATACTCGTAAAAGCTCAAAAAGTATTGCCAGTTCCCCAGGAACCTTTCAAAGGCAAAGTTGCCATTTCGCCAAAGGAGTCAGTAAAAGACTTCCCCAATGAACCCCAAGCGCCAAAAGGTGCCCCTAATGTATTATTGGTTTTATTGGATGATGTGGGCTTTGGGGCCAGTAGTACTTTTGGAGGGCCTGTAAATACCCCAACATTACAGCGATTGGCGGATAATGGTGTAAAATACAATCGATTTCATACAACCGCAGTATGCAGCCCTACCCGTGCTGCCCTTCTAACCGGTAAAAACTCTCACCAGGTTCATTCAGGCGTGGTTACTGAAATGGCCAACGGATTTCCAGGCTATAATTCATTGATAGGCAAGGAAAATGCCACTGTTGCAGAAATTTTGAAACAGAACGGTTATAACACGGCATGGATCGGTAAAAACCATAATGTGCCCGATTGGCATTCAAGTACTGCCGGACCGTTCGATATATGGCCTACCGGGTTGGGTTTTGAAAAATTCTATGGATTCATCGGAGGCGAAGCCAATCAATTCCGTCCCCTGCTGTTTGATGGCATTACGCCCATTGAGCCATACCAGGGAAAGCCCGATTATAACCTTGATTATGATATTGCTGATCAGGCCAGCAACTGGATAAAAATGCAAAAAGCCTCCGCACCCGATAAGCCATTTTTCTGCTACTATGCGCCTGGTGCAACCCACGCACCCCATCATGCCACAAAAGAATGGATAGCCAAACAAAAAGGGAAGTACAATATGGGTTGGGATAAATTGCGTGAAGAAACGTTTGCACGTCAAAAGAAAATGGGTATAATTCCTGCAGACGCTAAGTTGACACCTCGTGATAAATCTTTGCCATCCTGGGATAGTATGGATCCGAAGTATAAAGAAATGTATTCGTACATGATGGAGATCTATACTGCTTATTTACAACAAGCCGATTATAATGTTGGTCGTGTTTTACAAGCTATAGAAGATATGGGGCAATTGGACAATACCTTAGTTATATATATAGTTGGGGATAATGGAGCTGCCAGTGAAGGCGGCATACATGGAAAATACAATGACCTTACTATTTTAAGCATGATCGATGAAAAACCAGATGCCATTCTTGCCCATCAGGCTGAATTGGGCACCTGGAAAGCAAATAACAGCGTGCCTGCCGGATGGGGCTGGGCCATGAATACGCCGTTTCAATGGGTTAAACAAATAGCAAGTCATTTTGGCGGCACCAGAAATGCGATGGTGGTATCCTGGCCAAAAGGAATCAAAGCCAGGGGAGAAATGAGAAGTCAATTTCATCATGTGATCGATATCGTTCCTACCATCCTGGATGCTGCCGGTATAGAACAGCCTGCCATTGTAAATGGTGTGGCCCAAAAACCAATGTCAGGGATCAGCATGAAATACACGTTTGACAGTGTTAAAGCTGCAGATCGCAGAACCACACAATATTTTGAAATTTTTGGCAATGCAGGTCTTTACCACGAAGGTTGGATGGCGAACACAAAGGTTTTTGTAGATCCCTGGAGTGGAAAGTCGGTCGAAGTAGATTGGATGAAAGATGTTAAGTGGGAATTGTATAATGTCGATAAAGACTTTTCCCAGTCCGAAGATGTAGCGGCTTTGTATCCGGAAAAATTGGCAGAAATGAAAAACCTGTTTTTTGCGGAAGCTGCTAAGAATGATGCCTTACCAATTGACAATTCGAAAGCTGCCCGTTTTGCAACGGAGAACCGTCCAAGCTTAACCCGTGGCCGTACTTCGTTTACTTATTTCCAGGGTATGAAACGCATACCGGAAGGTGCGGCACCTGAAATAAAAAATATTTCATGGTCGCTGACAGCAGATCTGGACCTGAAAGATGAAACCACCTCTGGAGTAATTGCAACTCAGGGAGGATTGTTTGGGGGTTATGCATTGTACATGGATAAGGGCAAACCCGTATTCTGCTACAACCATGCCGGTCAAAAAGAATATTTTACCCAATCGAATACTCCAATTAAAGCAGGAAAACATAAACTGGTGATGAACTTTGCCTATGATGGCGGCGGCGTTGGCAAAGGAGGAAATGTAACATTGACTCTTGACGGAAGAGAGATCGCTAAAGGACGCGTGGATGCAACGGTACCGGTTCGTTTTTCTACAGAAGAAACCTTTGATATAGGTGAAGACGTATCTACCCCGGTAACTTTAAAATATGATGTGCCGTTTAAATTTACAGGGAAAATAGACAAGGTAACAGTAGCGTATAAATAGTCAATATGAGTGAAAAAGGAGTTAGAAGATGAATATTTTCTAACTCCTTTTTATTCATCGGAATAAGTGTTATTCAGAATAAATAGTCAACCCAGATCAATCATGAAATGGAATTTCAGATTATTATCCTTTGCCCTTTGCTGTCTGTCCATAGGATGTACAAATAATGTTCAACAAAAGGAGGTGACTAAAGATGTACCTTCTGCAGATGAGTCCTATAAAGGAACGATCGGTAAAACTTATGCTGAATCAAAAGAATGGAGAAAGGAACAGCTAAAAGCACCAAGCGATGCTCCGGATGTTATATGGATATTGATTGATGATGTGGGTTATGGTGCGGCAAGTATTTTCGGCGGATTAGTTAACACACCAAACTTAGACAAACTTTCCGCTGAAGGGTTGCGATATACAAATTTTCATACTGTTGGCGTATGCGCCCCTTCCCGTGCCGCCCTGCTGTATGGTCGCAATCATCACGATGTTCATATGGGCTTGTTTGCAGAAATGCCTATGACGTTCGGCTTCCCTGGATATGATGGTCGCACGCCTTCGTCGAAAGGTTCAGTAGCTGAAAATCTTCGCGAGTACGGATATAGTACCTACCACCTTGGGAAATGGGACAACACAATATTCAGTAAGGAATGTACGGATCTGGGGCCTTTCGATTACTGGCCTTCAGGAAAAGGCTTCGACCATGCTTTTGGGTTTCATGGTGGCGAAACGGATCAATACACCACTAGAATTTTTGAAGACAATAAGAATATAAAAAATTCCGGAACGCATTTTACCACCCAGATGACGGATAAAGCCATTGAATATATCAAAACGCAAAAAGAACTTGATTCAACACGGCCATATTTCATGTACTATGCTACAGGCGCCACCCACTCGCCATTCCAGGTAGATAAAGTATGGATTGATAAATATAAAGGCAAGTTTGATGAAGGTTGGGATGTAGCCCGTGAGAAGATCTTTGCCAATCAAAAGAAATTGGGATTAATCCCTGCAGATGCAAAACTGCCTCCTCGTGAAGAAAGAGTAAGGGCATGGAATAGCTTAAACGCAGACGAAAAGAAAGTCTATGCAAGATTTATGGAAGCGTATGCTGCCTACCTTGAACAGACTGATTTTGAAATTGGCCGTATCGTAAACTTTTTAAAACAGACCGGCAGGTTTGATAATACCGCCATATTTGTAATGGTGGGTGACAATGGCGGATGTGAGGGTGGTGGCAAAAATGGAACAATAGGCTCCGGGTTCATTGCAGAAAAAGGGGATGAAAGTAAAGAGGTATCCAGTTTCTTAAAACGCATTGAAGATATAGGGACCAGGAAAACACACTCCGAATATCCATATGGATGGTCACATGCCATGAACACCCCGTTCCGAGAATGGAAGACTGATGCCAATAGTGAAGGAGGCACACGCTGCGCTTTAGTAGTAACTTATCCAAAGGAGATTAAAGACAAAGGTGCTTTTCGCAGGCAATACTCCCATTTGAATGATATTTTACCTACTACATTGGAATTGATAGGTGTCACAGCTCCCAAAATAATACGAGGTGTCAAGCAGGATTCCATACATGGAACGTCAATGCTATACTCATTTAATGATGCCGATGCCCCCAGCAGGAAAAAGATACAATACTATTTCACAATGGGTGCCGGTTCGATTTACTACGACGGGTGGAAGGCGTCATTCGGATACCGTCCGGATTTTATAGACATTAACAGCACCTATCCAAAGCCTGAAGTGATCGAAAATAATGCCGGTAAAGAAGTATGGGAATTGTATAATACATCCGTGGACTTTAATGAACTCAATAATCTGGCAAAATCGAACCCCGAAAAACTGAAGGAGTTGCAGGCGCTTTTTGATGCGCAGGCCAAAGCAAACAACGTCTATCCTTTAATAAACTGGAGTGATATTGATGCGAATGGCAAAAAAATGGCTGTTAAAAAATAAAATGCTGAATGTCTCTATAATACACCCTATGGAGCAGGCGACAAATCACAAGTGAAATAGGTTCAAATCAATTAAATTATAAGAATTATGAAATCAACAAAACTGCTATTACTGGTCATCTCAAGCTGCTTATCTGCGATCTTGATTCCAAACATTGCTGATGCACAAGGCACTGTGCCTCCCGAAGTTGCCTCTATAGTTAAAATGAACCTCAAGGATGGCCAGGCTAAGCTGGGTAATTTAGGTTATGAAATCTGCGCATCAAGTTCTTCTGCTAAAACGCAAAGTTGGTTTAATACATCCGCCAAAATCTGTGTCAACCTGAAATTTGACAAAACAAGCAACCAAATTACTGAAGTCACCAGGAACAATGACGTTTCAAAATGTGAAAGAGACATGGCAGCAATGCAAAAAACCTGGCAAATGTACCATGAAGGTCAGGCACCTGCGAGCGCGGCCAAACTTAATGAGGAGCGAAAGAAACTTGCTGATAAGGGATTCAAAGTATCATACTGGGTAAAAGAACCGTCGCCAGGCCGGGATATCGAGTACTGGATCAACGAATCCACAAAAAAGACCATGTATATCGTTTGGGAAGTTCAGGGTAGTAAATGGGTAAAGACCGAAAAAACCGATTTCAACATGGGGTACAACCCGGCGTCCAAAAACAAATAAAACTGAACATCATTATGCTGCTTGGTTACTTTATTCAGTAACCAAGCAGCATAATTTAGTTTTTTGTAATAAAAATGGAATTAAAAACTGAATTAGGCCGGATAATGATTTTCTTGTGCTTAGCCCTCCCGACTATTTCAATCGCACAGGACAGCACAAAGTCCAAAAATATCGACCCCTCAAAGCCCACCAACTTGTACACCCAGGTAAATCTGAATATGGAGTACCAGAATAGGACGGGTGCTGATGTCTGGGGTCCCAGGATAAATGTTCAGAAGGCTTTCAACCCAAACAATATGGCCATCGTGGAGGTGCCCTTCCAGTTCAATACGGAAACCGGTAAATTTGGCATCTCAGATCTGAGGGTCCGGTACTTTAACGTACTTAAAAGGAACATTTCCAAGAAATTTATTGCACTGGCCGCTTTTACTGATATAACGGCGCCTACCGGGAAATACGAAAATGGATTGGGTACCAGCAACTGGTCGCTGGCCTTTGGTGTTATCACCGGATTTACATTCAGCAAAAGATTTTCGTTCTTTCCCGGGATCAGTTATATCCACCTGACCAAACCAACCACAGAAAGCATTCCAGATCAGTTTAAAACCGTCAGTGACGGCATAGGTTTACAATTCAATGCCTCTGTAATACTGAACAAATCAACATTCATTTTTATAAATCCTATTCCGAGCTTCCTTAATACAAATGGCGATTGGAACTCCAATTGGCTTGCGGAGTTCTCCTTCAATAAGATCATTAAACCGAATAAGTTTAAAATGAATATCAGTTACAATCCCAATTTCAGCAATGGTAATTATATCCTCAGGCTGGGAGCGACAGTCTTTTTATAAAACAGGTACTCTTTAAAATAAAATTCAATTAAAAATCATGAAAAATAATCTCTTTCTTCTTGCATTACTTTTTCTGGGTGGCATATATGCGTGCAATTCCCCCGAAAAAAAAGAAGAACCCGCAGCAGTAACAACTGACACAACCACTCCCAACGTAACAGCACCGGCGCCTGAACCTCCCTACGATCCTGATCCTACTGATACCATTCCCGGCAACCTATATGGCATCAACAGCAGTTCCAAACAAACTGCAGACCTTGTAAGACTTACTCTACAGGACAGGCTAAAAGCTGACCTCGAAAAGAATCTCATCGATTCCATCAGCAGGAAATTCATTTTCTTTGAATACGACCTGAATGATGACGGGAATAAGGAAATATTTGTAGGCCTCATTGGCCCCTACTTCTGTGGATCAGGAGGTTGCTCACCTTACATTTTGGACAATCAGGGAAATATCATTACCCATTTCACGGTAAGCGATTACCCTATTGTGGTGGACAACAACAAGACCAATGGATGGAAAGACCTTTTTATCCGCAGCGGAGGAAAGGACAGGATCGTAAAATTCGATGGGAAGAAATACCCGTCAAATCCATCTACTCAACCTGCATTGAAAATAACTCCCGGCGATGGATTACCCAGGGCATTGAATTTTGTAAATGAGCCATATCCATGGTTTACTTTTTAAAAATGACCAGTAAAAGAACGAAGGACAGATTGCTGTTTTTCGTTCCACTGTTTCTTTGTTTGATGATTCTGTCATCCGCGGATGCCCAGTCGGGAAGCAGTAAAAAAAAGAACAGAAAAACAACAAATAATGAGGCAGTCCCCAAGGGAGGCATACAGGTAACTGGAATAAACGGTCCTTTGCTATTTCCCACTGACCAATCACCAGAATTGCCTGACAGCATCGTTGCCTATGCGAAAACTCTGGTGGGCACCCCTTATTTATATGCATCAGTTGATCCCAAAGCTGGTTTCGACTGCTCAGGTTTCATAACTCATGTTTTCAGTCACTTTAACCTGAATGTTCCCAGATCTTCAGTCGACTTTACGAACTATGGGCTGGAGATCAATAAAGAAGAAACAAGACCCGGTGATCTGATCCTCTTTACCGGAACTGACAGCACTATCCGGGTGGTGGGACACATGGGGATCATAGTAGAAAATAATAAAGGAGAGATACAATTTATTCACAGCAGCTCAGGTCATGCTAACGGCGTTGTAATAACTCCTTTAAACGAATATTATAAAGGACGGTTTGTGAAAACAATCAGGGTATTTAAAATGTAATAAAAGAGTATTGTATTCTTCATTGCTTTGGGGTTAAATAATACAGATGAATAGAATCCTAATCATCATACTGCTGGTCTCCCCGTTTTCCATGCAGGCTCAACCCAGCCTGAACAAGAATCAGCAGGAAGCGCTGCAACTGCTTTCCCAAATGGACACTTCAAAAGCCTCCGCCTACTGGCCAATGGTAGAGCCCTCAGCCTTCTTTCATAATGTAAAAAAGAATATCCTTTACCCGGAAAAAATCTACCAGGGGCATGTTACTAATTTTTGCGGCTATGCGGCCATGTCTGTTATACTTTGCCGGCAGCAGCCCCAGACCTATGTTCGAAGCATATTAGAATTATATGAGAAAGGGGAAACACATCTTGAAAAACACGTTATAAAGCCCACCGAAGCGGTGCGAAAAACAGCAGGCAACCTGCAGCGTAAGGGAAGGCTCAATATCAATCCTGCCGACCAACTCTGGCTCATGTCTCTCCCGGATCAGTTTAAGGGGTATATGAACCTGGACAAGAAATATAATCCAGGCGATGAAAACAAAACCTGGGCAGCCTGTACTCTTGGCAAATTCAACCATATGGCCCAGGACCTGGGTGGATACAAAACAACTTCCTACGGAACAGACCTGATAAGGCCCGGGGGTAAAAATAATATTGATTTTATCCGGAAAGAAATGGCTAAAGGTACAGTTGTACTCTTTGTCAACAGTAAATTCCTGCACCCATCCAAGTTCCGGATCCTGGTACTTCGTGCACCTACGCATTATATCATTATTTATGATATCCAGGAAGTAGATGGCATCATCGAGCTTAAGTACTGGGATTATGGATTGAAGACGGTAGAGTTGATGACACCAAAAAGACTGAAAAAAATGACTTATGGCATTATTCGCTTAAACAAAGAAAACATCACCCCATGAAGTCATTGGTATATATTGTATTCATGGCCGCCCTGTTTTCTGCCTGTGCAGCATCAAAAGAAAAGAAAACAGATAAATATTATTTTGAGCACGAGCAGGAAATCCAGGAAATCATCAGTCTTTATAAAAGCCTCTATAAGCATCAGCCATTTTCACTGGGATTCAGTGATCGTTCTTATGAACATATTGGCATGGACATTATTACAGACACTGTACGCTATGCCATAGACAACCTGCAAAGCATGCAAATATTCCGTGAAGCTGTTTATGCTTTTGAGTACGATACTGTGGCCATTCGCAACTTGTACAGGAAGATGTATGACATCAAATGTATATGGGTCGGGACAACAGATATTTATTATAAAGGGGAAAAAGAAGATGTGATATTTTTGACTTTTCGTTCTGTCCGCTTCGGCAATCCATTCCTGGACAGGAAATATTATACACTGGTCATATTTGATCCGCGTTTCATCAACGCTGAAACGGATCGACTGATCCGGGAAGTTGGTTACAAAAATGTCAAAAACGAAATTTATTTCAGTATCGTTGAAAAGTTCCGGATGTAAAAAGAGGACGCCGTGGTTTTACATATTGATACCCTTATGCTCAACCTTAGCATAAGGGAGTGACGTTATTTGCTGTACACGATGATATTTCTCAAGCCCTGATACGCACACTGAGCCCAATTTGCTCAGGTTGATATTGCCATCCTCTTCGACGCACTCCTGGTCGAGAAAGATATGTTTGATCTGACCTATTACAAGTTTGGTGTTATTATGGGCTATTGGCATCACTTCTACCAGTTCCATTGCTACTATGCATAGTTTTCCTTTCAACTGCAGATGCCTTTTCACAAAGCAGGAACGAAAGGAAAGAAAAAACTATTAAACCCAAGACAGCATCCCGGAATAGCGGACCCGAAACCGAGGTAAGTGAAACAAAGCCATTTTCTACTACCCAGTCTTGGGACTTGCCCGACAGTATTGTCGTTTATGCAAAAACACTTATTGGCACTCCATATGTATATGCATCAGTTGATCCAAAAGTAGGTTTTGACTGCTCTGGGTTCATCACGCATGTGTTCAATCATTTTAATTTGACTGTCCCCAGGTCTTCTTTTGATTTTACCAACTATGGGCTTGAAATTCCAAAAGCGGAAGCAAAACGTGGCGATCTGATCCTCTTTACCGGAACTGACAGCACTATCCGGGTGGTGGGGCACATGGGGATCATAGTAGAAAATTATAAAGGAGAGATACAATTTATTCACAGCAGCTCAGGTCATGCTAACGGCGTTGTAATAACTCCTTTAAACGAATATTATAAAGGACGGTTTGTGAAAACAATCAGGGTATTATAGCGTTGGGTCGCCAGCAAGGTCGATCATTGCCTGAAGTTCCTCAACTGCTTTTAACTCATCTCCGCTAAAACCGACGGAAAAGAACCTGATCATCCCTTCCTTATCAATAATAACTTTTGTAGGGATGCCTTGCACGCCAAAATCTTTTACCGTTTTATCTTCCAGATCCATGTAAACATCGAAACGGTAGGGCTTATCAATAAAGAACCTGTTGACCACAGCAAATTTGTCTGCTTCCTTCTGCCAGGTATCAACAAAAAGAATAGCTACGTCATTTCTTCCCTTATTCGCATCAACCAACATTTGCATTGCAGGAAATGAAGCGATACATGGACCGCACCAGGTTGCCCAAAAATCGATCAGAACAACTTTGCCCTTCAAATCATCAAGGCTTGCATTACCGCCCTTCAAACCCGGAAGGTTGAAAGTCGCCGCAGGTTTTCTGATCATGTCCTTTTTGATCCTCGCTTTCAATTCAGTTGTTTTCAATGCCAGCAGGGCCTTTACAGAAGCCTGCCCATCACCCAATCCAGCAGCAGTATATAATCTTGCATATTGCTCTTTTATCGCCAGGTTGTATCCATCATTCTCAAATGCCGGTTTCATCAGCTTCACTACTTCAGCGGCCGGTTTCAGTTGCTCAAGTACCTGGAAATATTTCTGATTGTAATGGGCTACTTTGTATTCAGCACCGAGCGCAGCATCTCCCGTATAAACTAATGCACTGTTGTACTGCCCTGACCTGTATAACAACCCTCCATGTATGCTCGCCAGTTGCCGGTAATTAGATCGTAAAGACAGCAGATACATTTGTTTAGATTGTCCCACAGGCCAGTTTCCCGGTTGCAACAATCTCCTGTTCAGCCTTTCAAGATAATACCCCGTCAAATTCAGTGCCTCTTTCACCAACGTGTCTTTCCGGAAACATGCTGTGGCAAACTCAATACTGACCGAAGCAAATCTGTCGTCATCAGGAGATTTCTCCTGGAAGCTGATCAGGTCTTTCATCACCGTCATATCCATATTCCTGGCAGCTGTCCGGAACACCTCGAAATACAGATTAGAGGCAAAAGGATAGTTCTTCAGGCTATCATCCGGATAAGCCAGTTTGAAAGCTTTGATCCAGACCATCTTCTCGGTAATGGTCTCAAACTTCCTGATAGAATCCAGCCATGGACGAAGGGCAGTTCTGCCATCCGGGTACTGTTTTCTTATCTCTTCTTCGATGCGGCCGTTTACACCGGACCCACAAGGGCGGGAATAAACGGAAAGCATGCTGAGTTGGTCTTCAGTCAGGATCCTGTTCTTCGGGATATTATTTAACAAATCGCAAAGCGCTGCCGTGTCTTTCTGGATATAGTAGGCAACAACTTTCTCCGAGTACAACATTCTACTCATGTCCTGGGCCCTGAACCATTTGTCGTGATAACGTTTTGCGATCTCAGGCTTTGGATTCCTGATGCCTGTAATTCCATCGCTCCCGGAAAAGATCCTGTAAAAAGAATAATCTGCGCCAGTCTGATGTTGACCTGATTGGTCGAACACTTCAAAAAAATAACCCTGCTTCTCATTATTCTCTTCCTTGTTGCCCTGCATAAATTTAAAAGCAACCAAGTCAACACTGTCGGGGATCAAAAATGTGGCCGTATGAAATTTATTACCCTTCTTCATTAAGGTATCACTGGCCCATATTTTTCCCGACCTGTAGGAAAACATGACAGCATATATATCCTTCTGGCCATCCAGGGTTTTGATCTTGGCCAGGTCAAGCTTTAAATGAACGGGTTGCAGCGATAAAAGGGGCTGTCTGGTCACAACAAGCGATCCATATTCTTTATCCTGACAAAACGCTACTGTAAAAACTATTGAATACAAAAAAAACAGGCCCAGATGTTTACGCATAATTTGGATTGAAGATCATTTTATAAGCATTCGGTCTAACTTATCCTGTAGGGCTTTTTCAGAGGGCTTACCGGCGTTAAAATCGGCAACCTTAAAATTTTTATCGATGATAATATAGCGGGGTATGGTCTGCACCTGGTAGTCTGCAAGTTCTGCCCTGTCGATTCGCCACTGTATACCACCGGGTTTTCGTTTCTCAAGATTCTTCAGCCAAACGGGATCTGAGTCATCCACTGATAACGAAACGATGGCAATTCCGGCATTGTTCTCGTACTTCTTTTTCAACTCTTCAAGGCTTGGCATCTCAGCCAAACAAGGACCGCACCAGGTTGCCCATAGGTCAATATAGATCAGCTTGCCTTTCAGGCTTGAAAGACTGACCTTAGTACCATCTGTATTCCGAACCTTCAGGTCTATCGCCAGGTCTCCATTTCCGAACTTCATCTTCTCTTTGATCAGTATTGTCAATACATCCCTGTATTTCTTTGTCTGGATGGAGTCTACTGACTTTTGATAAACCGGCAACTGCGATTTGTCACTTAAAGGCTTGATCTTACCAAAAGCAAGAGCAAATCCTTTCTCATAATCCTTAAAGATCTGTACTGTTTTAGGATCATCGACCGGTGTGGCTTCAAGCAGACTTCTTTGGAGGTCGCGGTATACTTCGATTTGCAGAAAGCTTGGATCAACAAAATTCTTCACCAGGGAATCCAGGGTAGGCTTTGAAATAGTCTGAAATTCTGAGATATATTTATTCAGCATTTCTTTGTCTTTCGAAAACTTCGCCCTTGCATAACTTGGTGCTTTTTCAATACTGTTGATCAGATCGGCCCGGATTCTTGCAAATTCAAGTCGCTTGAATTCCGCTGTTACACCATTGAGAGCCGCCAGTTCTTTCTGCCTTTGCTTTACCATCTCTATCAGTGCTGAGACAGTTTCGCCGGCATCAGAGGTCAGATTCCGGCCGGCATCAACATAAGAACCACCTTTTGGGAATGGTGTACCGGTCAGGTATTGATTAGCTTCACTCCCCTTCCCCTTAAATTTGGCGAGTTTAGAATCTCCATAATCAACCTGCATGTCCAGGTTATCACCGGGACTCAGATACAATTTGTTTCTTCCTAACCTATAGTAGCCGGGCTTTGATAATGGGAGCGAAAGGCTGAAACTGGAATCTTTTCCAATTTTTATGACGGGATTAAAGGTCTCGGGAATCATATGCTGTAGGTCTGAGAACTCCTCTAACACTACACTTCCTCCAAAACCCCTGAGGATACCTCTGAGTTGAACCTCATTGCTGCTCTTCTGACCAATTGCCTGATGGGAAAATGCAAGAGAAAATACCAGAATCCCGATCAGCATCAAACGTTTTCTCATATTATTCGATTATGGATGCCACTTCTTCAGGTAATTATCAAAATACTTCACTTTGGTAGGATCAGTTACCCGGAGGTAACGAATGGTATCGATGCGGGTGCCTTCGATCTTCCCCGTTGTAGCATTTCTTTTTGTAATCACAGTCCTGGTAAAAAGCATTTCGTTATCCGATCTACTGAGAAGGTCGTTGCCAGGCACGATATTCGTAGTGCTGGGTGCAGGATTCGGTATCATCAGCTGGTCACCAATGATCTGGAAAAACGATATCATGGAATCCGACCTTGGCTGTGAAGTGAGAACAGAAAAATCATGTGTTTTAAGAAAACTGAAACGGTAATACGCATTCGGTGACCTGAACAGATGGTATAGATCTGATCCGGAATTGGCTGCGTTACTTGTAAATGTTGTGTCACGCAATACATTCCAGTATCCATCCATACCAAAATTCGCAGGAGCCTGTGATTCCTCTTTGGAGCATGAAATTACTATTGCTGCTACCAATATAAAGGTTATGATCGATTTCATGTTGTCTAGATTAGCTATTTGAACATTGTGTAAAATATCTCCTGGACATAGCGATCCTTATCAATGGATGTATCCCCGAAGTATGTCTTCTTGAACTTCATCAGCATTCCGGCGCCATCAGGGAATCCAACTGCAATATTGACTTTAGCGCCATTCTCAAATCTGTACAGGTAAAGATTCCCTTCAAAACTCTCCCATTTTAAGGCAGGTTGAGTAGCCCAGACATTCTCATTGGCCGGTCCCTTACCCATTACAGCCACCTCACCATTTACCAGGAATTTGTAAGAATACGGAGATACCTCCTTTTGCCTGGCCAACATGATAGTTGAATCATAGAAACTGAATCTCACAGGGGGAGTCAATTTTGCAAGGTAACTGGTTACAAAAGGAATATCTGTTATTACATGTCCGTATACCACCCATATTGCCTGATTACCGGCGCCGGTAAACCCGGGAAATGTTGCAGTCTTAAACTCAGTCTCTTTCTGACATGCAGCAATGCCACCAAGTATGAATGCAAGTATGATCAGTCTTTTCATAATCTGAATTATTTCTGATTTAATTATTGGGCACTTACGCCTCCGTATTCATTTTGTTTCCAACCCAACAGGTCAACCTCAACCTGTGGAATGGGTAGTGCATAGGCTGGAGCATTGGGAGCCAATACCCATGTTACAAGGTCAGAACTCAGCTGATACACATCCCTTCTTCCAAGTTTCTTAATGATGACATTGTCATTGTCGAGCGCATTGTACCGTTTGACATCGTACCACCGCATAGTGAAAGCCAGTTCCCTTCTTCTTTCATCTTTCACTTCTTTCAATGAACCACCGATCTTATCAGCATAATTGGAGGGGAAACGCGTTTTACGAAGTTCCTTAAGGATCACACTGGCATCTTGCCCGTCCCCTGCACCCCTTGCCCTGCACTCTGCGAGGATAAGCATGATCTCCGGAACTGTAACACCTAACAAATAACCTGAACCTGTTTGCCCGGTTGCATGCTTCATATACGACTTGGAAACAAGCTGGTCTTTCCTCGATGCCTTAAAAAGACTTGAGGAATTGATGTTCATATTGTTATCATACCAGATCTTTTTTCGGAGGTCGCTGGTGTCGTACATGTTGTAAAGATCTTGAGAGGGCGGCATCTTATTTAAAGCCGAAAGCTGGCTTGTGAAACGGAAATAAGCTTCCTTATAATAATACTGGCTATTACTTTCGGGATCCGAAGTGTTTGATGCATTGGTAACAATTGCAGGACTTTGTGCAAAGCAACTATAGGTAACTCCATTGACTGTCTCAGTCTGAAGAGTGCCCCTGTTCACCATCGTGAACAACGTGGTATTCTTCATGTCGTACAGGAAACTGTAAGCATCATATGCCTTCTTTGCATATGCGAATGCAATTGCGTAATTCCCATTATAGAGCTCAACCCTTGCCCTCAGAGCCTGCACGCTGACAGCCGTAACCCTCCAGGGCTGCCTGATATTAAAGTCTGTTCTTCCCACTTCAACCAGCATGCTTTCTGCTTCTTTGAGATCTTCAATCACTTTCCCAAGTGTGTACTTGATCGTTTTCCTGTCGTTATAAGTTTCGGGCGCAGTACTGATCGTGTTTTTATATCCCAGGCCAGGGTACTCTCCGTTATTCAATCCCGGATGCATACAGAATTGCACCGACATGGTGAAGTAATACAATGCCCGGAAGAACATCGCTTCAGCCTTCACTTGCTTCTTAAGCAACTGACTGCCTCCGATGGATGGGTCATCGATCCTGTCAGTGATATAATTAAAAGTGTACATGTAGGTAAATGGCCCCATGAATCCATTCGCTGTACCTGTAATCCCTTTCATTTCATCTTCATTCCAGATATTGAGGGCCTCCCTTTGCTGGTATGCTGAAGGATTTGCGGTTTGAAAATCAGGGTGAAAATGGAGATCATCAGAACCCAATATGGCATGGTTCCACTCATAACGGTTCCTGGTGATACGGATCTCATTCAATAAAGCGTCGAACTGGGAAGCATCATTAAAGCTTTCTATGCCTCCTTCGCTGGGAGTTTTTTCAAGAAACTTCTCACACCCGGTAAGTGCAAGTACAAAAAGCAAGTATAAAATAGTTTTTTTCATAATCAATTATTTTAAGTACTGTCATTAATCACATCAGGAGTTTCACACCAAATGTTAAAACTTTGGTGGGTTTGACACTCCCAATCGGATATTCAGGGTCCTGACCACTATCGTTTGCCTTCCACAATAATCCCAGGTTTCTAGCCTGAGTGAAGAGATTGACCGACTTGAAAAATTTAGTGCCATTTCCCATTATAGACTCCGGGAACTGGTAGCCGAAATAGATTTCATTCAACCTGATGTGGGATGCGTCTGCTACCACCTCTTCTGAATAAAAGTTTCTCATGCTGGACAATTCACCCAACATGGCCTGGTTAATGACAGATGGAAATACATTGCCTATTTTAGTAGTGGCAGTAAGGGAAGCCCCTTGCATTGAAGCCAATCCTGTTGCACTGTAATTATTATTATTGAGCGAGTAGTTTAACCACTGGTCCGTCATTCTGAATACATGCCCGAATCGCCCAGTGATCACGGCCATTAATGAAAAACCTTTATAGCTGAATGTATTGGTGAATCCAAAAGTGGCAGGTGGCGTGGTTCTACCCTGATAATAGATCCTGTCGTCCTGATCCACATTTAAACCAGGAATGGTTGACCTGCCGAAATTGGAAAACGAATTGGCAGTGCTGTTGGCCACCACGAGCTCGCCGTTCTTTTTCTGCTGAACAAAGTAGCCATCTTTGGTTGTGCCTACGATCTTTATCATGTATAAATAATCGGTAGGCCTGCCGGGAATATAAGCTCCCCTGTTTGAACCAAGGTAATTGGCTAAAGTGGGGTTGATATAATCATACCTGAGTACTTCATTATAATTGTAATCGGCATTCACGGTCCCTGTCCAATTGAACCCGCGGCCGAAATTCACTGTGGTGCCCAACGACAACTCGATGCCCTTGTTCAGGATCTCGCCGAGGTTGAGGTCCAGAAAAGTTGTGGACTGGATAACCTGCGAGGTTTGTACTCTTGACAATACATCCTTGGTATGTCGCCTATACAGATCAACACTTCCGGACAGGATACCTCCCCACAATGTGAAATCAGTCCCGATATTGGTTGAATATGTCTTCTCCCAGGTAAGGAAGTCGTTGTCTCTGCCTGAAAGAAATCCATTGGGAAGATTTCCGGTTTCAGGCGTGGATGCCTGGCTCGAAAACACAGTAACTGCTTTTACAGAGTTCTTGCCCGCAGCCAATCCGGTTACACCATAAGAGCCGCGTACGGCCAGGCGATTAACGAATTTCACATTCTTCAGGAAGTTCTCATTCTTGACATTCCAGAGGGCCCCCACCGAATAGAAAGGCGAAAACTTATCCCTGACCGATTTTGCCACATAGTTAGATGCATCTGTTCTCAAACTAAAGGATGCCGTATATTTTTTGTCGAACGTATAGGAACCATTCGCATATCCAGCCAGGAATCTCTCGTTATAACGATAGTTCTGTCTGAATCCGGTTGCTTTATAATCATAAAGCAGGGCCCCATCGTAACTGATAGAATTCTCAAGTACTGCAGTATTGAACATGTCCAGCCTGTCGACCGCATAGTCAAACAAGGCGTAGTTTAGTCCAGTGGAATTATATCCGAACTTCAGATCAGGACCGGTCAGTTCAGTTTTAGTGTTTATCACTTCTAATCCGGCGAGTGCAACCACCTCGTGCCTGTTATTGAACTGTTGTGTATAATCCAACTGAGCTCTGAACTTGAGTGATTCCCGGCGCGTCTCACCATTTCGCCTGTATATGCCGCCTCGTGGTATCTGACTCAGGTAATTTTTTGAAACCGTATCGAGCTTTGACAGCAGATTCGAATAATTTCTGGACGCATACATTTTCTCATTAAAGATGCTCACGTTCTTATCAGTGAATTGCTCATACTGGAACATCGGAGTAAACTTGAACCCGTTTGCGATCCTGAAGTCGAATTGATTCTGGATCCGCAGGTCATTCCCTTTATAACTGTTATCCTTGAGTTGTGATTCTTCCAATATGTTATAACGCATGCTATATGGCAGGCGCCTCTCATACTGTTTTACAAGAGGCTCATAATTCTGATAATGCATCCTGGAATAGTTCCCTTCTTCATCAAATAACCTTGTCCATGGCGCCGTAACAGAACTTACCTGGCCTAGTGAGACACCGTTGATGCTGTTGTTGTACGATGTTATATTGGCAACTATCTGATAGCGGATAGATTTACTGATATTAAAGATATCCGTGAAATTCAACATCACTTTGTTACTATTGTTGAATTGCAGTGTCGACTGATCGTTGTCATAAAGTGCGGAAAACTTGTAACTGTTCTTTTCGCCGGTACCCGATATTATCAGGTTATGTTGCTGGAAAAAATAATTATTGAGCAAATAATCCTCATAATCATTCTTATAACTGGAGCTTAACATTTTGGACCTCTCCTTATCAAAAAATTCTCTTGTAATATTACCCTTCTCCAGTTCGATCAATAAAGTGGTATAAGGTGAACGTGCACCCCTGAAGGATCCGTTGGTCTGATTATATGGATCAGATATAAAGGTGGTGCCTTTGAAAGTCTGGTACATCCTGTCTTCGAATTCGATCTGTGTTTTTGGATCAGCAATATTCATATAGTAATCGAGATCAATATTCTCACCAAAACTCATGAAGGCATTATATGCCACATTGATCTTCCCTTTCGGACCAGTACCCTTGGTAGTTACAACAATAACACCATTGGCAGCACGTGCACCATATATTGATGTTGCTGCAGCATCTTTCAATACATCCACGCTTCTGACATCATTGGGATTGATACTTGAAAATCCGCCTTCTATTGGAAATCCGTCCACAACTAATAAAGGCACTCTGTCAGAAGCACCCGACAAAGAACTTCTGCCCCGGATGGTGAACCCTGTAGCCGGATCAGCAACCATGCCTGCAACCTGGCCAACTAATGCATTTGCCAGGTTCGGATAAGGTCTCTTGCTCAATATTCTTTCATCAACTTTGTCATATGCACCGGTAGCTCTCGCTTTTGAAATAGTCTGAAAACCCGTATTGATCACTACACTGTTTTCGCTGATGATCTTTGTTTTAGCAGTGATGACCGGGAGCACTGCCCTCCCGTCAACTTTTATTTCTACAGTTTCAGTGTTTACAGAACTGATCACCAGCGTTGCATCATTAGCAACACCGGTAATACTGAATTCTCCACTGAAACCAGTTGTAGTTCCCGTATTTGTGCCTTTTACGATCACACTTACCCCTTCTATGGGCTCTCCTCTTTCATTTACCACCTTGCCACGAACGTCAACTGTTGGAGGAACAGCAGAAATGTCCTCGGATACCGTCTCTTTCTTTGGCCTGATCACAACAGTTCTGTCTTCTATAGAATATGTGAGTGGTTTTCCCTGAAGGCAGATATCAAGCGCTTTCTCAAGCGACACATCTTTTACACTGATACTTGTATTTCCCGACCGTTGCAATAATTCAACACTGTACAGAAAATCAAAACCGGTCTGCTTCTGTATCTGTTTAAACACTTTCTGCAAAGAGACATTTCTCTCAGATAATGTAACCTGAGAATAGCCTTCGGCACTTACATTCAGACAGGCCGCTAGCAATAAAATAACAGTCATTTTCATAATTAACAGCGTCTTGGCAGCAACCCCTTTCTGGAAAAAAGGAGCTTCAGAGTCTTCATTAAAAAGCATAGTTTTGGTCTGTTAAGGTTTACTAATTTTTAAACAGTCTTGCCTGACTTATATCGATTAGAAAGACCTTGATGTTCACCGCCTTGATTGCCGTCGAGGCGGTTTTTTCAGTCTTTCGTTCTCCCTATTTTTTCTGTGGCATTACCACAACGGTCTTTCCTTCGATCCTGAATTTCACACTGCCAGTCATCTCAAGCATTTCAAACACTTTTGATGCTTTCACATCCCTCGATATGGTTCCCCCGATATGGTCGGTCACTTTACCTTCATACACAACATCCACGTCATACCACCTGGAGACCTGGTTCATGATCGTTTTTATATCAGAAGCTTCACCAAAATGGAATTTTCCATTCTTCCATGCCATAACATCGTCTATGTCCGGATCCCTGTTCAATTCGATCTGTCCATCGGAAGTCAGCCGGGATTGTTGCCCGGGAGAAAGATCAAGAAATGTTGATGATCCCTGTGAGATCACTTTGACTCTTCCTTCCAGCAATGTGGTGTTGATCGAAGGCTCATCGGTATAAGCGTTAATATTGAAATGCGTACCAAGCACTTCAACAGTGGATCTTCCGTCAATGTCAACAAGGAATGGGGTCTTGTTCTTTGCAACTTCGAAATAACCTTCGCCTTTCAGAAATACTTTCCGTTCTGCTCCCTGAAAATGAGCCGGATACCGAAGTGAGGATGCGGCGTTCAGCCATACTTTGGTTCCGTCTGCGAGAACCAGTTGATACTGTCCGCCACGAGGTGTGGAGATCGTATTATATTGGATGATGCCTGTGTCCGATCTGCTTCCCCCGTACACGATCTGACCATCTTGCTTACTTATTTGTACACCCCCTTGTTGCGCGAGTACGCCGTTTCCGGCAGAGTCCAGCAATACGGTAGAGCCATCTGCCAGGGTGAGCACCGCCTTATTACCGCCCGGTACAAGGTCTGGCACTTCGGCCACCTGTTCTGTATTTTGTGAAGATGCTTCGGGTTGTTTCAGGTCGAAGAAGATCAGATAAGTCCCAACTGATAAAATGATCAGTAACGAAGCTGCAATACTTATCCATTGTTTCCTGTAAAATGGTATGGACCGGGCTACCTCCGAATCTATCTGTCCAATGATGTTTTTCAGCGTTTCCTCTGTGATCAGGCTCCAGTCTTCCTCGCCTTCATTGTCGCCCGTTTTCTCCAATCCTTCTCGGATCAGCTCCCTGAGGCGCGATTCGTTTTCCGGTTTCCTGAAATAAGAAAGAAGCTGAGCTACTTCATCATCGGAACAACGGCCGGTTATATATTTTCTGAATAATTCCTCCATAAACAGAATTTCGACAACTGTTAGCTATTACGTATAGGTAGCACTTGTCCTCTGCTCGGAATAATTATTTATTTAAGAAGGCCTTATCTGTTGACGAAATACTAGAATGACGTGAAGAAAGCCAGGATCAGGACGTACTGCAGACCTTCCTCGGAATTTGTTAAATAATCCCGGATAGATTTGGTTGCCTTCACAATATGGTCGCTGATGGTGGAAACAGAAATGCCCAGGTGGTCACCTACTTCTTTATAGGTTTTTCCCTGCAATTTGACCATCACAAACACCTGTTTTCGTTGCGGAGGAAGTTGGTCAATGGCTTTTGCCAGAAGCTGTTCATTTTCTTTATCCATTAGCATCTTATCGACCATCGTGGTATCTATATCAGAATGGTGCAGAAGCTGATGCTGCACACGCTTTTGCAGGGCAACCTTGCGGAAGAAATCAAAGACTTTGTTCTCGGCGATCTTGAATAGATAGGAACGGAACGACTTTTCGGGATCGATTTGAGCCCTGTTCTGCCAGATCTTCAGAAAAACCTCCTGCAGTATCTCCTGGGCCTCTGTTTCAGACTGCAGTAATTTCACCAGATTCCCGAATAACCTGTTGCTGTAAAGCCTGTAGATCTGCTCAAAAGCAGATTTATCACCTGCTTTTAGCTTAACTAAAAGCTCTTTCTCAGATCGTAACGACTCCGGCATCAGGCCAAATTTAACCCGTCTCTGCTAGATTCCGGCGGCTCACACAAAATCATCTTTTTCCTGGAACCCCGGAAGGTTTTCCACTTTCGCGTAGGGAAACGAGCGCAGTTTCTGCACCTGGTGGTAATTCTCCAATCCTGATATGGCCACCGAATTGAGTTTAGTCAGGTCAATATTACCATCTTCCTGTAAACAACCGGGGTCAAGCATGATATGCCTGATCCTGCCGATCACCAGCTTCGTATTATTATGCGTAATGGGGACCACTTCAACAAGTTCCATCCCGATGCGCGCCCGGCTTTCTTTTACAAAAGGTGCATTAAATCCGTCAATATAATGGGGAGTAAGTCTGCATGCCTCGAACTCTGATACACTGGATTCAAATCTTGCTGAGGTATAATGTGCTTTTTCTACGAAGCTTTCATGTACATGATTAATGGTGTAAACGCCATTGGTTACGATGTTCCGGAAAGTATCTCCCGAAACTCCAACAGGCCGTTGGATAAATCCAACCAGAGCCGGATCAGCACCCAGGTGAACTACGGATGAGAATATCGCGAGGTTGGTTCTTCTCTCCTCGTCCTGGGTTCCTATCAACATCGCAGGCTTATAACCCGTGATGCTGTTCACCAGGTTGGCCCTGTAAAAACGCTCAAAGCCTTCCAGGTCCGAGCTGTTCAGATGTAGCTCATTCATCGTTTGGAGATTTTATTCAGGCTGATGGCGCGTTGCCTGCTGCATTTGAAACGATCGATCTCGGGACTCCTTTTTGCAATATGCTTTTTACTGATCCCGCTGTTTACGCGCTTACGCCACAGATTAAAACTGCTGCGTTTCAGGGAACGCCGCATAATAGATATCACCTCGGCCTCGGTGACCCCGAACTGCGCATAAATAGCCTCAAAAGGTGTCCTGTCTTCCCAGGCCATTTCTATGATCCTATCTTCGTCCTCGATCGTCATCAGCTTCTTAACAACCATGGATGACTATGGTTCACGAGGACACACTCTCCAAGAGTCCACTCTCCAAGAGTCCCCCCTAAAAAAACGGCATTTGTAACAGGATCCACGCCGGGCGCAAATTGCTCATCGATAGACTCTCCAAGAGTCCACTCTTGGAGAGTGGACTCTTGGAGAGTGGGGGGGAGT
>Ga0315904_10003591_pt1 | contig 22695 bp, 17 predicted proteins | sample LakEriMetagenome_6_FD_203529 | JGI IMG/M metagenome (GOLD analysis project Ga0315904, IMG submission 203529) | Freshwater fungal communities from buoy surface, Lake Erie, Ohio, United States - Buoy 12 MA120 | ecosystem: Environmental > Aquatic > Freshwater > Lake | place: USA: Lake Erie, Ohio... | reverse complement strand
GACTTTAAGTGGCGGTTATTGGGCGATAAACCGAGCTCTCGCATGGCGTAGAGAATGCGGCGCTGCACGGGCTTGAGACCATCGCGGACATCGGGGAGAGCGCGGGAGACGATGGTGGACATCGCGTAGCCTAAGTAGCTGGTGCGCATCTCGTCGCTGATCTCGATCTTGGGGCCATCGTAGACCATCACGCTGACTCCAGGGGCAACTAAGGTCTGGGGCACTTCCGGAAGATCGTCGTCTTCAGGCATAGCTTCAGCGGGGCTTGTTAGTTCATCGGGCATAAAAAATCCTCAAACAAAAGGCTACCGGGACACTCCGGAGGGTAGCGGGGAAGCGGAAATCACACGCTATTTTACCATGAAATGCGCTAAAATGGGTTATGCTACCCCTCATGCCTGCCCTTGTCGCCTCTGTCCAGCCACCGTCGTGGGAGACACGGAAACGCGCTTTTGACTACGATGCCAGCAAGCCGCTCAGTTTCAAGGAGACACTTAATGAGAGTCGGTTAAAGCTAAGCTTCACCAACCTGCGCGGCGAGACGGTCACGGCGCTCTACCAGAAGCCCGAGGGTGCTGGCCCGTTTCCTTGTGTCGCGCTGCTGCATGGATTAGGTGGCAGTAAAGAGCAGCTCTTCTCCCTCATGGCCCCGGAGCTGATCAAGCAAGGCTTCGCAGTGATTGCCCTAGACGCCGCGCTTCATGGTGAGCGCAAGATCGAGGGCAAGAGCCCGCAGGCCGCGTTTCTGCAAGTCGTCCCTGATACCGTGAAAGACTGGCGGCAGGCGCTGGACTGGCTGGGAACCCGTCCTGAGATCAACAAGAACCGCATTGGGCTTTTGGGCTACTCGATGGGCGCGTTCCAGGGCAGTATCCTCATGGGAGTCGAGCCACGCTTTCAAGCCGCCACTCTCTGCGTCGGGGGGGACCCATTTGTCAAGTTTCCCGGTGCCGCGCTCGCCTCCCCGAGCAACTTTATCGGCCACGCCACCCCGCGCCCGGTCTACTTTGCCAATGGCACCAAAGACACCACGGTTACCCCCGCCGCCTCGAAAGTCCTGATCAGCGCCGCAAAAGCCCCCAAGGTAGTGAACTGGATCGAATCGGGCCACATCCTACCCGCTGATGACGTGAAGAAGGGTTTGAGCTGGCTCGCGCTCCGGCTCAAGCTCCCCACCGCCGCCGATAAATACGCCGTGCCCGAGGCGGCAAAACTTAGCTTCGCGCCTATCGAAGATGCCGATGCAAGAGTCGAGAAAGTCAGCTTCACCAACGCCAGCAAAGAGGCCGTCAGCGGGCTCTACGTCCGCCCCAAGGACAGCACTGGCCCGTTTCCCCTTGTCTTGGTTCTGCACGGCAAGGGCCATAACAAAGAGAAGATGCTCAACACGATGAAGCGCGAGTTCGCCAGCCGGGGGATCGCCGCGATCGCCCTAGACGCCGCAGGCCACGGCGAGCGCAAGCCGAGTACCGACACGGAGGCGATCTTCACGACCACGATCAAAGACTACCGCCAGCTCCTGCCGGATCTCCTAGAGCGCCCCGAGATTAACTCTGAGAAAGTCGGGCTGATCGGCTTCTCGATGGGCGCGATGATGGGAACGATCCTCACCGCCATTGACGAGCGCATCCGGGTCGCGCTCCCCTGTGTCGGCGGCGAGCTCGATACGCTCCCGGAAACCTGCCGCCCCGCCCTCTTTGCCCCCTACCTCACCGATCGACCGATCGCTTTCGTCAACGGCCACAACGACCCTACCGTCCCTGAGGCAAGTGCCAAGAAGCTCCATTCTGCGGTTGGCACGAACCCCACGATCTTCTGGTACGACGAAGCCGACCACACGATTCCCAAACCGACGCTTCGTCTCGGAACGGACTGGCTTGTGGAGAAACTGAAATGAAACGTACGGCGCTTGGTCTGACACTTGGGGCGGTGCTGCTTGCATTTTCCCCCCTAACCCCCGCCGGGCGGGGGAACTATAAGGAAAAACCTCTTAGATTCCCCCGTCAGACGGGGGCCAGGGGGCAGGTTTTGCTGGCCAAGTACTGTGCTCCGTGCCATACGGGGGAGAAAGCGAAGGGGAACTTCCGCACCGAAGTGCTCACGCCCGACAGCTTCAAAGACCGGGCACTAAAGGCTAAGTGGGCCGAGGCGGTGAACCAGCTAAACAGCCAGCTCATGCCCCCACGCGAAGCCGCACAACCGACAGTGGCAGAAGTGGCGACGTTTGTGGATTGGGTCTCGGCGGAGACCAAGAAGGCCGAGGACGCGCTTAAGGACAAAGCCCCGGTGATTCGGCGGCTCACGCGGGATGAGTACAAAAACTCCATCAAGGACCTCACCGGCGTGGACTTTGACACATCAGGCTTTCCCGCCGACCCATCGGGGGGCGGCTTTGACAACAATGCGCGCAATCTCACCGTGTCGCCGCTCCATGTCGAGCTCTACGCCAACGCCGCAAAACAAATCCTGGATCAGGCACTTGTCGAGGAGGGTCAGCCGCGCCCGGAGAAGATTCTCTGGCGCTTTGATCCGAAAAACACGGCGATGGACTCGCGAAGGGTGAAGCTGGACGCCAAGAACAATTTTGTGATTGTTAATGGCGGCAAGAACACGGAAGAGGGCGACTGGGTTGTCGTGCACCATGAGAGCTGGGACAAAGGCGTAGACGCACGCAACTTCGCCGTGCCGGTCGAGGGCAACTACATCATTCGGCTCCGCGCCGCTGGTCGCGTGCCGGGCAGAGCGCAGGTCACTGACGCCGCCGATAAAATCCTGGCCTTTCGCCGTGATCAGCAAATGCGGGAGAACCCCAACGGTGCCAAGTACCACCAAGAGGCCTACCAGCGCGATCTGAAGCACTTCGCCACCGACCCGATCTACGGCTACGGCCCGCCGCGTGTGAAAGTCGTGCAGCACCTTGGCTCGCAGCCACGCACGGTGGCAGAAGTGGATATCACCGAAGGCCCCAAGACCTACGAGTTTCCCACACGCTTCACGACCCAGTCCGCCGGGATCAACTTCCACTACGCCTACGACATTCCCAAGGTGCTAGAGAATTTCTGGTGCCAGGGCAACGATGCCTTCGCGCGCCCCGAGCTTCTGATCGACTGGTTCGAGCTTGAAGGCCCCATCTACGATGCTTGGCCACCCACCAGCCATACAAGGATTCTCTTTCCGTCGCCCCTGCGCCAGAGCAACGAGCGGGAATATGCGAAGCAGGTGCTCGCAAAGTTCATGCGACGTTCCTATCGCAGGCCCATTGCGGAGGCGGAGCTGACGGGTAAGCTGGCGCTCTTTGACCAGGCGCGACAAGACAAGCTCAGCTTTGTCGAGGCGATCAAGGCTCCGCTCACGGCAGTTCTGGCCTCGCCCAACTTTCTGTTTCTCATGGAAGCTCCCGGCAAGCTCACCGACCATGCGCTGGCGGCTCGCCTCTCCTACCTCCTCTGGGCCGCGCCACCCGACGAGCTCCTGACCCAGCTCGCCGACTCGGGGAAGCTCCACGAGCCCGCGACTCTCAAGCAGCAGACCAACCGCCTGCTCGCCGACCCGCGCTCGTCGGAGTTTGTGCGGCGCTTTGCCGGGCAGTGGCTGGGACTGAACCAAGTGGGCGCGAATCCGCCCGCCGCCGATCTCTTCCCTGGCTACGACCGGCACTTTGAGCTCTCGATTGTGGGAGAGTCTGAGGCGTTCTTTGCAGAGATTTTAAAGAGCGATCTCGATGCGCTGAATCTGATCAAGTCCAGCTTTGTCGTGGTCAATGAGCGCCTCGCCCGTGCCTATGGGATTCCCGGTGTCAAGGGCGATGCGTTTCGGCGGGTGGCCGTCCCGCCCAGTGTTCCGAGGGGCGGCGTCCCAACCCAGGCCAGCATCCTTACGATCACGTCGAACGGGACGCGCACCTCGCCGGTGAAGCGCGGCACGTGGATCATGAAGACCCTGCTCGGGGCTGATCCGGGGCTGCCCGTGGCCAATGCCGGTGAGATCGCCGCGCGGGTTCCGGGCATCGAGAAAGCGACGGTTCGCAAGCGCCTCGAAATCCACCGCACCCGGCCACAGTGTGCCCGCTGCCACAGCCGCATCGACCCACTTGGGTTCTCCCTCGAAAACTTCGACGCGTCGGGGGCGTGGCGCGAGCGCGAGGGCTTTGGCTACAAGGGCCGTGTCGAGCAGAACGACCCGCGGATCGACGCCAGCTCGCAGCTCCCCGATGGCACGAAAATCACCGGCGTAGACGGCCTCCAAGACGCGCTCCTCGCCCGCAGCGACGACTTCCTCACCTGCCTCTCCACCAAGCTCCTGACGTTTGCCCTCGGCCGCGAACTGAGCATCGCCGACCGGCCCCTGGTTCAAAGCGCTGTCGGCCACATGAAAGAGCGTAAGAATACCCTGCGCTCCCTGATCGAATACACTGTCACCTCGGAGGCATTTCGCACCAAATGAATCGACGATTTGTTCTACGCGCCGCAGGCGCAAGTTTATTGTTACCGATGCTCGATGCGATGTTGCCACGCCGGACAACAGCACAGGGTGGCTTCCAGCCGTGGGAAAGATGCGATGTCAAGCACCCGCGCCTGATCTGCTGCTACATCCCCAACGGGGTCAATATCGCCGAGTGGGTGCCCAAAGACGCGGGGGAGAGCTACACCCTCTCCCCGACGCTCCAGGCACTGGCAAGCATTCGGAGCGAGTTCACGGTACTCTCGGGGCTAGGCCATCCCCAGTCCGAGGGCGGGCACTCGGGGGCCGACACGTGGCTGACGGGCGCGAACCTCAAGAGCAAGCCCGGCTCGGACTACAATAACTCGATCTCCATGGACCAGATGATCGCCGCGGCACACGCCAAGGCGACCCGCTACCCCTCGCTCCAGCTCTCGGATATGTCGGGGACGGGCAGTGCGGGGCACTCGCACACGCTCTCGTTTGATCGCAATGGGACGCCGCTGCCCTCCGAAAACTCCCCCCGACGGCTTTTCGAGCGCCTCTTTGTGCCCGAGAACGCCGCCGACCGGGCCGCTGCGCTCCGACGCTACACCCAGCGCCGCTCGATTCTCGATGAGATCTCCACCGAGGCCAAGGCACTCGATAAAAAACTCGGCACCGACGACAAGAAAAAGCTCGATGAGTACTACACCTCGGTGCGGGAGACGGAGCAGCTGGTCGGGCGCTTGCAAGGCTGGATCGATGTCCCTAAGCCCAAAGTCTCGGAGGCGGGCCTCGGCCTGAACATGCAGCCTGGCAACGCGCATGACCGGCCCATGTGGCTGGATGTCATGCTCCAGCTCAGCTATCTTTCGTTTGTGACCGACACGACACGCGTCATTACCTTTGAGTGGTCGCGCGAGGCAGGTGGCTTTGGCGGCGGCGGCGAGAACCACCACGAGCTCTCGCACCACGATGGCAGCCCCGAAAAACTCAAAAAGCTCGCCGAGATCGACAAGTTTCACCTCAGTCGCTTAGAGCGCTTTGTAAAACTACTCGCCGCCACGCAAGAGGCGGAGAGCCGGATGCTGGATCGGACCATGATCGTCTTTGGCTCAGGGATGAACTCAGGCACGGGCACGGGAGATCACTCACCGAAAAACTTGCCCCTACTTCTGGCGGGTGGAAAAGCGCTGGGGCTTAAGCACGGACGGCACCTCGCCTTTGACCAAGACAAGCACCCCCCCCTCTCTAATGTGCTCCTTACCCTGCTACAAAAGTCGGGGGTGGAGACCGAAAAATTTAGCGACTCGACCGGAACGCTGGGATAGGTTACAATAGAGCCAACAGATGAGCCACTCCACTTGGCGTACCAAGAATCCGCTGGTCTCGTTCCGCCATGCGGTCGAGGGACTCGGCCATGCTTTTCGCACCCAGCGGAACATGCGCTTCCACATCCTCACGTTTTTAGCTGTCTTCTTAGCGGGCCTGATTCTACGCCTGCCACGGGTGGAGATGCTGGCCCTAGTATTCTGCGCCGCGCTGGTGATGATCACAGAGATGTTTAACACCGCCATTGAGGCGACTGTGGACATGATCACCCAAAGCTACCACCCCGCCGCTAAGTTCATCAAAGATGTTGCCGCAGGAGCCGTCTTGATCTCCGCCATTACGGCAGTTCTTGTCGGGGGAGTGGTGTTTTGGGGAGCGGTTCACCTCGATACACTCTCTATCCGCCTGGTTCAGCCCCCCACTGTCCCTGTCTTTCTGGGGGCATTTGTCCTGCTCCTCCTGACTGTGTTTCTGGGCAAGATCGCCGGGCGCAAGGGCTCGCTTCTCCAGGGCGGTGTCATCTCGGGGCACTCCGCGATTGCGTTTTATATCGCAGGAGTCATTGTCTTTCTCGTCCCTCAACCAGCGGTTGGGCTGCTGGCTCTTGGGCTGGCGGCTCTCGTGGCACAGTCCCGTGTTGAGACCAAGATCCACACGCTTCGGGAGGTCGTTGCCGGGGCGGTCATTGCCCTCACTCTGGCCGCCCTGGTGCTCCAAGTCCCTCAGTGGCTGGGCTTTCATCTGCCCACGACGCAGCTGCCTGTCTGGACACCGTCTCCACAACCCTCACAAAAATAACCTATGGACCCTGATAGTTTACCTCTCGCCTTTTTACTCGCCAGCAGCTTGCTGGTGCTTCTCCTGATCCTGCTCATGGGCGCTTTTTCCATGGCAGAAGCTGCCCTTCTCTCGCTCCGCTCCACACGGGTCGAGCAGCTCGTCGAAGAAAGTCGGCGAGGGGCAAGAGCCGTTCAGGCACTCTTAGAAAACCAGCCTCGCATGATCGCCACCACCCAAGTGGGCATGACGATCTGTGGGTTTACGGCAGCAGCCGTCGCCGCGACCGTGCTCGCGCACCCGCTCGTTCCAACCGTCCGGCACCTGATCGTCAGTCCCAACTACGCTCGAATCGTTGCCTCGGCGATCATCACCATCCCGATTGCACTCCTGGCGATGGCACTCGGGGGGATGCTCCCCAAGTCCCTGGCACTTCAAGCGCCCGATTACTGGGCCATGCGCCTCGCTCCGTTTGTGCGCGGGTGCATGCCACTTTTCACGCCGTTCTCGGGGCTGATTCTGGGGCTGGTGCGCATTGTGGCACCGCAGGCACGCTTCGAGTCGCCGATGATGACCCGTGAGGAGTTCGAAAAATTCGTGGACGACCAGGGCAAGGGGGGGGGCATTGACGAAGGCGAGGAGGAGATTATCAAGAATATTATCGAGATCTCCGAGACGGAGGTGCGAGAGGTCATGACCCCGCGTGTGGACATGGCCGCTGTCGCGATCACCGCTCCCCCCGAAAAAGTCGTCGAGCTGATTCTCTCGTCGGGGCACTCGCGCATCCCGGTCTATGCCAACACGATTGACAATGTGGTGGGAATTCTGCATGCCAAGGACCTGCTCAAGCTCTTTGCCAGCACGGACCGCCAGGTGAGCCTCGGTAAGCTCATGCGCCCCCCGTATTTTGTCCCCGAGACCCGCCGCGTCTCCGATCTCTTAGAGACCATGCGCCACTCACATCATCAGCTCGCCATTGTGCAAGATGAGTACGCGGGCACGGCGGGGATCGTGACCATTGAGGATGTTTTGGAGGAGATCGTCGGGGAGATCCAGGACGAGTACGACACCGACGAGCCCGAGATCACCGTCCTCTCGCCCACCGAAACTCTCGTAGACAGCCGCCTGAGCCTGGATGACATCAACGAGCGCCTCGGCACCGCGCTAGAGCACGAGGACTATACCACCATTGGCGGCTTCGTCTTTGGCATCCTCGGCCACGAACCCACGGTAGGAGAGCGCGTCCTCGCGGAGGGTGTCGAGCTGGTGGTCGAGACCCTGGAAGGCAGGCGCATCAAGACCCTCCGCGCCATCCGCCTCCCCGAGTTCCTCAACAATGAATAAAAACCTACGTTTTTATAGGAATAGAAATCTGATACAGGACTTTATCACCTTTAGTATTACCAGGCATTAAAATACTAATAAATATTTCTCCATTTGCAGAAACGCTCCTAAACATACAATTTTCAAAATCTCTCACAAATAAAGGAGGTTTTGTCATAGGCGTTTGAGAGAATCTAGCCATAAAACAAGACATAAGCATCGATGAAATCAATTCCTTCTCAATCACAGAAATATTATCAAGTTTAATGTTTTCATAAGTATTCGATACTATCTTTTTTGAAAGATTTTTATTTAATAATTCATAAGAAATAGATCCAGAATTTTGTATTTTGTTATATATATCAAATTTCTTATTCTTTAAGTTCATATATCTAATTTCATTATTAATTTTAGATTCGTCAAATTCAACATCTCTTTTTTCATTAAACTTACTACTCATGTCTGACATCCTACTTTCGATTTCGTACAAATTAAAAGCTTTTTTAACCGGCATTGGCAATTTCTGATTAACATATTTAGGTATATCAAACATCAATGCAGGTAAACGTACATTATTAATACTCAAAAATATTTTCCCATCCTTATAAATTTTACTAAAACCAAACATTTCTTGTAATACCACAACAATCTCAGAGCTACTCATATTGTCAACATTAATGCATTTTATCATTCTATCTGAATACAAATCATCAATATAATAGTTATTTTTATTCATTTTCCACAAAAAAAATGCGCCTAATGTATTTTTATCAGCAATTCTCTCACTCAAAAAATCTTTACTAACCGATTTGAAATACAGCCCACGAAGAATATTTTTTATATCATAAAATCTTGTTGTTTTAACATAAATATTACTATGATTTTTTTCTCTTTTTAAATACATATCGGAATACAATAAGTTTATTACTTTATTTAACGTAATAGAAGTGTCACATATATGATTTACATATCCCATTTTCGCAATTTCCCACAAAGATAATTTAATATCAACAGGAAGATCTTTAACAATAACAGGATTGGGAAATAATCGGCCTTTCATTCGAGAAATCAATATCTTACCCAAACTAAAAACATTATCAGATTTAGTGAATTTTTTCGTTATTAAATCCATATTTTTAATAAAATCAATCGTTTCAGCAATAGTAATCGCAGGAAAATCGTATAATGAAGTGTATTTTTTTAATAAAATGTACACTTTTCTTTTACCTAAATTCACCTCTTTAACGTAATAATCAAAATATTCCGATATCTTATAAATATCTCTATGTACATCTTGGTTATTTATCTTTATATTACAAAAAGCAGGAGATGATTCTACAAATATTGATGCATCAAACCGATCCGAAATCTGTTTTAAGGATAAACAGAAATATTCGTAATCTTGATTACTAACACGCCTAAACTCTTGTGCCATGAAAAAAAACTCCTCTTAGAGAAATTCAAAAAAATTATTTGTAAATAACAATCCAACCAGAGCAAGCGTCGGGTATGTACCCGTAGCCGAATCAGGGTTAAAAAATCATCAATATTACGATACGATTTATTAGTCATGTGACGCAGTCACGATGTGGTTCCCATCGTCGTTTTCTTGACTACTGCCTCAGGGTGAACCGGGACTCCGTAGAGGAGTATCATACTCGTGCTACGTAACATGAGTTATCATTTCCCCAAAAAACATAACACCAATAATTGGTTATGTTACTTTGCCTGTTGCTTCCGGCAAAAAGCCAGATGGTTCGTCGTGCTCAGTGGCGGCACTTGTACTGTTATGCCCAACCCTACGCTTGCTTTTATAACAGAGAGGCTTTTGGGGAGGCTCAGGAGGGATCATATAAACAACAGACAAAGTAACAGAACCCAATGATTAGCATTGGTATTACGGCATAATCACACTACATCTCGCTGTTGTATGGACACGATAAAATGTATCAACATTTGAAAACCAGCTCACACGTCTTACTCCAGTAGATTTTGACCATATTGCACATTCAATTGTCGTAATATTTTCGTTATCAAAGTCATGTACCCAATTTTTATTAATCGAGTAATACGGATCTGCATTATATGGATCATATTCTGGAGATTCCCAACTTGTTTGTTGTGGAGGTGAAGATGGCCCTGACCAACTAGCAGAGAGTTCGTTACCGAGTAAATCACCATATCCTTGTAACCATATATTAGCATGGCTCGTACCACTATTCAGATCAACATAACGCAAGCTAATATGCTCCTTGATACTGTATCTGACAGCAATCAATGGCCCATCGCTTCCTGCATCTATTATTCCATCACGCTCAAACACATGCTTTATATAAGATCTAATATAAAAATTACTCGACTGTGACTGAGAATACATATAAATGGGACTCGAAGAAATTGCTAATGCACCTACAGAATCAACGTTATATCCATTACCGCTATTTCCACTACTACCATCACCACCATTACTGGAGTATGTTCCTGGGAAATCAGACTGATTATAAGAGTCTTCGGGAATAATACTAGCTGTTCCGACACGATGCCAAGCCATTACATTTGAACAAAGTAGCGAAAGAGTCATAACACTACTAAATTTAACTAACCAAGAAAAAACTGCCATCTCTTTAAAATCCTTATTTAAGTAAACTGTTGTGATAGTAGTCACGGAATTGCTCCCATTTCATAGACGGGAGAGGCTCCCCCAAACGGGGGGGCTTGTGAATGCGGTATAACCACATCCACAAAATCATCGCGATCTTCTATAGCCATCTACGCTCCCAAGCACACCAGAAACTTAAGTACCAAGCACTACAAACGCAACACTAATAGCATACAGTCTCGGTATGCCTTGCTTTTTTGGGATATTCCCCTCTTCCTAGCTACTCTCGCGGGGAGAGAAAGTTGCGGCTAGTTTACCTTAATTTGTCGGAGAAAGTCAAGAGATTTAGGAGAGATCACAAAATAAAAAACTAGTTTTTTCCGAAGCTTTTTCAAAACTCTGGCAGGCTTGTGGAAGGCGGCGATAAAATGAGGCGATATGGTCAGGATGTTCTCCAAGACGAGGCAAGGCTTCCCTAAGATCAAGATGGTTTTGACTCATTTTACGACAATATGAGTCAAGACAAGCTCTGTATGACGGAAAACAGAGACGAAGTTAGGGAAACGTAGAGCGGTTTCAGGGAACATGAAGGCCGTGTTTTAGAAAAGGACAACAAGATGACAAAAGTAAAACTGGAGCTTCAGACGATCTCGGTTCCCGAGAAGATACGCAAAGCCCGACAGGTGATCGCTCAGCTTACGGGAAACCCTCACTTCCCCGGTGCTGCCGCGCTGATTGCGGAGCTGACAGCAAGCACAAATGCACTGGAGAGCGACTACGACGGTGCCCTTGAGGCGCGCAGTATCGCGGCGACAAAGACGGTCACTCTGGGCAACACGGAGCGCGGCTTTGATGGGGTCTATACCCGTGTCGGCTCCCATGTCGAAGATGCAAGCCAGGGCGACGAAGCAAAAATCAAGAGCGCAGGGCTGGACGTGCGAGCGGAGCGCCGTCCGGTGGGAGAGCTTCCTGCGGTGCAGGGCCTGACCGTGAGCGTGGGCGACTCCGACGGCGAGCTAGACCTGCACTGGGATAGAGTAAAAGGCGCAGCCAGCTACACAATAGAGACGACCGAAGATGCAGCGCAGGCCAGTGGCTGGAAGCAGGCGGGGATTGTGACGCGCTCTTCACACACCCTCACGGGTCTGGTAAGTGGGCACAAAATCAATGTACGCGTCGCCGCCATTGGCACCGCAGGACAAGGCCCCTGGAGCGATCCCGTAGCAAAGATCGTGCCCTAATCTACTCCCCTCCTCCCAGGATTGGGAGGAGGGGCAGGGGGAGGAGGGATTACCGACGGATCAGGCTTGTGATCCAGACGATGTTGCCGATGAGGCCCAGTGCTTGCCCAAAGTCAATTCCACCGCCACGGCGGCCTTCGGGGATGCGGATAATGTCACCGTCCTGTAGCTCAAGAGCCGCCTCGCTGGGCTTCTCCAGGTTGATCTTGCGGGGCTTGTCCGGGTACTTACCATCAACCGCGCGCACAAACTCGACTTCTTTGCGCTTGGCTCCCTCCATAGGCCCCGCAGTCGCCACGGCTTGATAGATCGTCACTTTGCCCAGAAGTGGAAACGCGCCTTTTCGCTCCACGCCCCCAAAGACCGTGTACTGACGCGGTTTCTCCAGACGCGGGACATAGATCTCGTCTTTGTCTTGGAGCTTGATGTCTTTATCCGCGACTCCCGCCGCGATCTCTTCGTAAGGCACCACGATTCGTAGCCCCCCACGCATGAGATAGACATTTTTTCGGTCACCGAGCTCGCTCAGGCCACCCACAATACTAATCACCTGGCTCAGCATGGTTCCCGACGTGATCTGAATGGTCGGCTTGGTGGTATCTTTTACCTCGCCAATGATCTTAATCGTCCCTTCGGTGGGCTCACCCAGTCGCACAAAAATCCGGTCGCCATCTTCCAGAAACGGATTGACAGTCTCTGAGCTGTCCAGGCCATTACGGAACTTCTTGTAGTTGACTTTCAGAGTGGCTTTCCCGCGCAGAATCTCGACATTTTCGAGATCGGCAAGCTGCGCTGGAACGGCCTCTTCAAGCATGTCGGAGAGACGCGTTCCATCCCGCAAAACGCGCCGGCCTTGGAGCCCAATCGCACCATTGAGGCTGACTTCCCGAGCCTTGCGCCCAAAAATCTGCACCACCACATTGGGGTTCTTAAGATACTTCCCGCTCTTGAGGCGCAGCTCGATAAAGGTCGCTGCCCTAATGGTAGAGCTTCCTGCCACTAAAACCTGGCCGATCCGAGGCAGCTCAATCGTGCCATCGTCGCTGACCTTGAACTCACCTGCTCCGGTGTAGAGTGGCTCCCCCACCACCGTGACTCGTAGAATATCGTTCTTACGAATCGGCTCCGTGATAGGATCTTGTACGATCTGTCCCAGTGGCGTCTGCCCTCCGGTCGGGCCGACAGGATTTTGCTGAGCAGTGGCGGGCAGTGCACTTAGTAGTGCCAGCCCAATGATAAAGTAGGACGTTCGCATTCTTGTCTCCCTGATAATCATTCTATTTAAATCTAAATACCTGCGGAACCCCTAGCTAGGTTCCTGTGTTCTATAGTCGGAAAAAAAACGAGCAATATGAATCCTGTTAATATCACTGAAACTCAGATACTAAATGCCCTCCGCACCGTTCCTGACCCCGATCTAGGCAAAGACTTAGTCACGCTTAATATGATCAAGAACATCAAGATCTGTGAGGGAAATGTCGCCTTTGTCGTGGAGCTGACCACGCCCGCCTGCCCGATGAAAGCCAAGATTGAGGCCGACTGCCGCGCCGCTGTGGGAGCCATTGAGGGCGTTACCCATATCAAGATCGAGCTGACCGCCAACGTGGTCGCGCGGCGGCCTCAGGGCGGAAAAGTGATCCCCAAGGTCAAGCACGTGATCGCGGTGGCCTCCGGCAAGGGCGGCGTGGGTAAGTCCACCGTGACCGCCAACCTTGCCATTGCCCTCGCGCAAGCGGGCGCAAAGGTGGGCGTCTTAGACGCCGATGTCTATGGCCCGACCATTCCGATGCTTTTAGGGCTCGAAGACGAAACGCTAGAGCAGATTGCGGAGCGCCAGGCCGATGGCAATGTCATCCCCAAGATCGCCCCCGCTGAGCGCCATGGGGTAAGCTGTGTCTCGGTAGGCTTTCTGGTAGAGCCGGGCCAGCCCTTGGTGATGCGTGGCCCCATGCTCGGAAAGTTCGTCAACCAGTTCATTGGCGATGTCGCCTGGGGTGAGCTAGATTACTTACTGGTGGACATGCCCCCCGGCACCGGCGACACCACGATCAGCCTAGTGGATGCAATTCCCCTCTCCGGTGCAGTGATCGTCATGACGCCGCAAGATGTCGCGGCGAGTATTGCGGTCAAGAGCCTCAAGGCGTTCCAGAAGCTCAATGTCCCCATTCTTGGGATCATCGAGAACATGGCGTACTTCATCGCCCCGGACACAGGCAACACCTACTACATCTTCGGACGTGGTGGTGGTATGGAAGCTGCGGAAGGGCTCCAGGTTCCCTTTCTGGGCCGCATCCCGCTAGAGATCGCCACCCGCGAGGCCAGCGACTGTGGTGAGCCTGTACTGGTCTCCGACCCCGAGAGCATCCAAGCCAAAACCTTCCACGAGGTCGCCGGGAAGCTCGCCCAGCAGATCAGTATCCAGAGCCGCAAGTTCCGCCCGCTCAATGTGATGTAGTATTACTTAGGACAACAATGATGATTCCCTTTCTCTTAGCACTGACGCTCATGGCATAGCCGCCACGCTTTGGCCCCAACCCTGAGCTGCAAGCCAAGACCCAAGCCGACCACAAGCACCTGCTGGAGCTCCTCAAGTTGGTCAACAAAGGCGAGCCGCGCAAGCCCGATGACTGGGGTGCGCTCAAAGCGTGGGCGTGGGGCGCGAGCCGTGCGCTGGACTACTTCGAGACCGACAAGGCCGTGAATGCAAAGCGTGTCGCGATTGAGGGGCTCTCGCGCTACGGAAAAGCGGCACTTGTCACCATGGCCTACGAGCCGCGCTTCTCCATTGGCTACATCGGCGATCTTACTTCTCCGTAGCCCGCCAAATACCGTCCCAGTCAGCAGGCGGCGGGTCTTTTTCAAAAGCGAGGGCACGGGCTAGGAGCACCTTTGTAGGCCCATCATCGGGATGGGCCGTGAGAATCGCTTCATAGAGCTGCCGGGCTTGGGCAAAATCGCGCTGAAGGTAGGCTACCAGAGCCTGCTCCGTTTGCGCCACAAGGGCTTGCTTCTCAGGGTCCGCTCCCTCGCGCGAGTCCATCAGCTCAAAAACATGCAGCGCCTCGGTCTTGCCAATCACGGTGAGTATGTCGAGAGGACGTGCTAGAAAGCTTTCTTCCGTCTGCTTTAGAGTCGCCTGGCTCAGCATGATCTTGGTTTTATAGGCCTTGTTCTGGCCTTCGAGCCGCTTGCTTGTATTGACTGTATCGCCCAGAATAGTGTAGTTGTAGCGCACGGCAGAGCCGACCACGCCCAGAATCACCTCGCCGGTGTGAAGCCCGATGCGCATGGAGAGTGACTCGCTCTTAAGCCGACGACGCAGGTCTGTCATGGCGGCCTGTGCCTGGAGCGCGGCATGGCAGGCACGCTTCGCATGGTCTTTCCCATGGAAGAAGGCCATTACCTCATCGCCGTTGTACTTATCGACCACCCCATGTACGCGCGCAACCTCCTGACTGACTTGCTCCAGGAACGCATTGAGGATCGAAACTGCTTCCTCCGGAGGATGGGACTCTGCAATCGCCGTAAAGTTCGCAAGATCGGCAAAAAACACCGTGACCTCTGTTCGAATCCCGCCGGGTTCGGCCTCCTTACCTGTGGCAATAAGCTGGCGAACATACTCCGTGGGCACGAATCGCTCAAAGCTTCGGAGGCTTGCCTTGAGCCGCTCTAGTCCCTCCCCTAGCTGATTTACTTCGACAATACGCCCCTTGCCCAAGGTGGGTTGGGGAGCCAGCTGCAGGAGGCGTGTCTGCTCCATCTCACGGGCGATCCGACGAAGCCGACGGGCAATTCCCTGGGCGAGCCAGAGGCTGCCTACAATTCCAAGCAGACTGCCCAGTCCAACCCAGTAGAGAGTAGTTCTAAGGCTGGCATCCACACGGCCCGTCAGCTCTTTTTGAGGAGTCAGGGTACAGACCACCCAGCGTGGTGCATTAGGCTCAACAAGCCGCCGCCAGCTGATCATGTAGTCTGCTCCCTTGGACTGGATCTGAGCAATTTGGAGTGAGTCGCCCGGATGCGGGTAGGTGATTCGTGCCAGAGCAACCTTGAGTACCTCCGGGTAGTCGCTACCACTGGCGATGATCTGAGCCCCCTTTTCCTTCTCCTCTACCACAAAACCAAAGCCCGTTTCTCCGAGCCGGACACTGCGAAGAAATCGTGTGATATCTTCAAGGGTGAAGTCCACAGAGACAACACAGCGTAGTTTCTTGGTTTTATCGTAGCGTGGTGTGGCGTAGGTCACCCCGATAATATCGCCGCGCTTGGGGTCTACAAAGCTGTAGGTCTCCGTCCAAGTGGCCTTTTGCGCCTTGACCGCCGCTTTGTAGTAAGGACGAAGCCGGGGATCGTACTTCCAGCGCGGATCGTCGGTGACTTGCTGGCGTGTGCCATCCCGTCGGTGAATAAACTCCTTGCGGTGTGTGATCGCGTTTTTATTGGGAGGAGCACAGTGCTGAATCCGAAGCATGCCATCGTCTAAGCGCTGGAGCTGACAGTAGGCTCCCGTGTTTTCCACCCCGAGCGTCAAGTACGAGACTTCGGGAAGAGCGGCCGTGACATTGTAGAAATCCTCCCCGATACTCTCAAAGTCGGCAAAGTCCAGCCCCGTGGCTTCATGGCGTGCAACAAAGCTCTGGGCAAGCGCACTGGCACTCTGTGCCGTGGCAAGCAGGCGGCTCATGCGCCGCTCGATCACCTGCGATGTTCGTGTAATTACCTGCTGGGAAAGCTCCTCCGAGGTCAGCCGCCACTGGTTGTAGGTACTGATCAGCACCACGAGCAGGGTCGCCGTAAGTGTGGTCAGTGTGGCCGCAGTGATCGTGGTGCGCAGAGAGAGTGCTCGAAATGCCATGCGCTACTCAGACGGCTCGTCGGTGGTGGTGTGTTCCTCAGGAATCTTGAGCTGCTCTGTTGCTTTACACGTCCGCAGCCAGACATTGCGGGGCGGGTTGTCGTAGCCTTTCCAGGTGTAAGGATCCACGCCCGCCACGGGAATCACACTGCGCCGATCTGCCGTCGCGACGGACTCACCGTCTTTGAGGCTCCAGGGAAGCAGGCTCCAGGCGTTCATGTAGTGGCTGACCAGCACACGCCGGTAGATCTCACTGCGGTTTTTATGCGACTTATGAAGAAGATAGCCGTTAAAGAACACCACGCTCCCGACCGGCACCTCGACTGGCACGGCCAGGCTCTCGTCAAAACCGTAGCTCTCCTGCCCAAAGTCATGCTCTTCCGTATTATTATGATCGCGCTGGGGGTAGAGATAGCCCGGCTTGTGCGAGCCAGGAATCACCCAGAGGCAGCCGTTCTCGATAGTCGCATCGTCGAGCGCGATCCACGCCCCAATGAGGCTTCGGTCACGCGTCGGGATGTAGATCTCGTCCTGGTGCCAGGCTTGCCCCTGAAACGCCGGCGGCTTCACAAAGAGCATAGACTGCATGCACTTGACCGAGCCATCCCAGAACGGCAGGTGCGCCGCCGTGATCTGCGAGAGTGCGCCGCAGATTTTTGCGTGCTTGACATACTTCTCGATCACCGGGCTCACAAAGTGCGGCTGATGAATACAGAGGATTCGTCGTAGCGCCTCGTCGTCGGTGAGCTCCGCAGAGAGTGGCTGAAGATTCTCGCACGGGTAGCCCCCCCGCGCCAGGTGCACCGTGTCACACCGCAGCTCCTCCACTTCTTCGGGAGTGACTAAGCTCTCCAGAACTAAGTAGCCATTCTCCACAAAAAACGCAACATGCTCGTCGCTTAAGATCCGAGGAACCATAAGTGGGTTCGCCAGCATCGGGGCCGTTTCCATAGCGCGTATTGTAGCACCCAAATACGCTACAATGGCGGTTATGATCCCTGCAATTATCGCCACTGCCCCGTGTTGGGCACAAGACACGGTCTACTCGGGCCCTCAGCCGGGGGAGAAGCTTCCCGCCTTCAAGGTGCTCAAAGTCGTCGGGGTTCCTGCCCCACAAGAAGTGACACTCACACCCGGAGAGCAGCCCTTGGTTCTTGTCTTCTGGCATGGGGTCGAGCGCTCGATCTTGCCTCTGGTGCGGGTCGTGGATCAGTACGGCGCGGAGCACAAGAGTGCACTTGCACTGCACCATGTTGTTCTCTATAACGACCGTCTAGAGGGCGAAAAACGCATCCCGCTGGTGCAGCAGTCTCTCAAGCTCGCCAGCCCCCTGACTCTCTCACCGGATGGGCTAGAGGGGCCTGGGAGCTACGGTCTTAATAAAAAGTGCCTGCTCACCCTACTTGTGGGCAAGGGTGGCAAGACCACGGCAAGCTTTGCACTCGTGCAGCCAGGAATCGCCGATGCCCCGAAAGTCCTGAAAGCCATCGCAGAGGCAATCGGCGATACCAACCCGCCCACGGTTGCGGAGCTAGAGGCGAAGAGGATGGCTCCTGAGCGCCCGGCTTTTGATCTCAGCACGGAGAAGGGCCTGCGGGATGCGGTACTTGCGCTCCAGGCCGAGGTCGCCATGCTGAAAAAAGAGCTCGCCGAGCTCAAAGGCCAGCGTCGTATGCCCTCTGCCGAAGCGCCCCGTCGCCAGCCCACTCCCCCACAGATCGCCGTGCCACTTCCCGGAGCCGCTCCCACCGACCCGCAGCTCCTCGGACTGCTCCGCGCTTTTATTCAGCCCGCCAACGCCGACACGCGCGTAGACGACGTGCTTAAAGAAGTGTCAGCCTACATCAAGGGCAAGCCCGAGCTAGAGAAGCAAGCCTACGACGGCTGGATTCGCGTTCTGCACCTCAAGTACGGCACGCCCTACGCCCAAACCGCAGGCAAGAAATTCGTGGACGCGCTAAAAAAATGAAAGCCCTGGCGCTGCTTGCACTCACGCTGCTAATACCCCTTCGCGAAGCCGGAGGGGTCGGCAGCGAGGAACGAGCGCACCGGGGGAGGCTAGACTTCGCCTCACAAGTTCTGCCGCAGCTCACCAAGGCCGGCTGCAACCAGGGAATGTGCCATGGGGCGGCGATTGGTCGCGGTGGGCTCAAGCTCAGCTTGCTGGGAGATGACCCTGCAAGCGACTACGATGCGCTGGTGCGAGAGTTAGGGGGGCGGCGGGTTCGGCTCGATAGCCCCCGCGAGAGCCTGCTCCTCAAGAAAGCGACCGGTGGCCTAGGACATGGCGGAGGCGTGCGGCTGGAGCCAGGAAGCACCGGCTATACCATGACGGAGAGCTGGCTTGCTGCGGGTGCTCCTCAAAGCCAGCAGCGGGGCCGCGATGTCACGCGGCTCTTGGTCACGCCGGGGGAGACGATCTTAAGCGTGGGGGCGAAGGTGGCTCTGACGGTTCGGGCGGTCTATACGGACGGCACGAGCGAGAATGTCACCGCACTGGCGCTCTACGACACCTTAGATGATGCCGTGGTGCAGGTGGATAAAGCAGGCGTAACAAGCATCCGTGCCAGTGGGATTGCAGCCGTCATGGTGCGCTACCGGGGGCAAGTGGCGGCGGCCCGCCTCGGGGCTCCTTTTCAGGGGAAAGCTCCCCTGCCACGCAGGGGAGCCAACCCGATAGATACCGCACTCTTTTCCGAGCTCGCTCGTCTTAATCTCAGCCCCGCTTCCCGCTGCGAGGATGCCGTTTTTCTGCGACGGGCGCACTTAGATCTCATCGGGACGCTTCCGACGAGCGCCGAGGTGCGGGCATTTCTGGCAAGGCCCGACCGTGCAAAGCTCATCGACTCGCTTCTCAACCGCCCCGAGTTTACCGATCTCTGGACTCTTAAGCTGGCGGACTTGCTGCGCATCTCAGCGAAGCGCTTTGGCCCCGAAGCGGCGGTAGGTTACCATGCCTGGCTCCGGGAGAGCGTCGCGGCAAACAAGCCTCTCAACATGCTTCTGACCGAGCTTATCACTCAGCAAGAGAGCTTCTGGCGCACGGCCAGCGACCCGCGCGATCTCTCAGAGTTCTTTGCCAAGACCTGGCTCGGGACGCGTGTGGAGTGCGCTCGGTGCCACAACCACCCCTACGACCGCTGGACCCGCACGGACTACCATGCCTTCGCCGCCGCCTTTGGTCGCCCCGGCCAAGTTCCCCATCCTAAGACAGGAAAGCCCATCGCCGCACAGGCGTTAGGCACCAGCCAAGCACTCACCGAGCGTAGGGAGCTTGCGACTTGGGCTTCGTCATCGCCGCGCTTTGCCGCGCTTTTGGCCAATCGCCTCTGGAGAGAGCTCTTTGGGCGCGGTTTGGTTGAGCCGGTAGATGACCTGCGCCCCTCAAACCTCGCCATCCACCCGAGAGTGCTCACCGTGCTTGCCCAGCAGCTCGCACAAAATGGCTTCGATCTTCGAGCAACTCTGCGGCAGCTTACGCTCTCTGAAGCCTACCAGCAGAGTAGCCACGGTAGCGACGAAAAGCTCTTCTCGCGGGCCTTGCTCAAGCCGCTCCGGGCGCAAGTGCTGGCCGATGCGCTCGCCTCCGCAACGGGTGGTTCGCTTGGGCTACCGGGCCGTGCCATTGCGCTGGCAGACCCGGCCACTTCCTCGGCCACACTCGATGTGCTGGGCCGTTGCCGCCGTGAAGGGGACTGCCTCCCAACCTCCGAGGCGGGAGGACTTGCCGTCGCGCTGCACTTGCTGGCAGGAGCGCCGCTGGAGAAACTCGTACAAGAAGGCGTACAGAAGCTTCTCGCGGCGTCTCCCACCGATACCGCTCTCATAGAGGAGCTGTTTCTACGAACTCTGTCGCGCTTTCCCACGGCGGCGGAGCGTGGTTATGCCGAGGGATTGCTCAAGAAGGATCGTCAGAAAGCCGCTGAAGACCTGCTCTGGGCACTGGTCAACACCCGGGAGTTTTCGTATGTCCACTAAACCAACGAGGCGCTGTGATGGGGTCAGCCGCCGCGAGTTCTTAACTGTGGGGGCGCTGAGTGCGCTCGGGTTCACGCTGAGTGATGCCCTCCGTGCCAGCGCTGCACCAATGGAGAAATCCTGCATCCTGATCTGGCTGGACGGTGGGCCGTCGCACCTCGACACCTTCGATCCCAAGCCCGCGGCTCCCAGCGAGGTTCGTGGGCCGTTTGGAACCATTTCGACGCGTATCCCTGGAGTCGCGCTCTCGGAGCACCTGCCACGCACGGCGCAGGTGCTCGATAAAGTCGCGCTGATCCGCTCACTTACCCACGAGCTGGGCAACCACGACACGGGGAGCCATTTTCTGCTCACCGGGCATCGTCCCAACCCCGCGCTGGCCTATCCGAGCCTAGGGAGCATTGTCGCCAGAGAGTCGAAGAGCCGCGCGGCACTTCCCCCGTATGTCGTGCTCCCTGAGGTGACTCCCGCTCTTGGTCCCGGCTACCTCTCGGGGGCGTTTGGGCCCTTTACCGTGGGCCGTGATCCGTCGCAGGCACGCGATCTTGCGCTTCCCGAGCACCTCACCCTGGAGCGCCTCGGCGAGCGCCGGGCGATCTTGGAGACGCTAGATGGGTTCTCTCGACAGATCGAGACCACTGCTGCCACCAAGAGCCGGGACGCGGCCTATGAGCAAGCCTACCGCCTCATGGCCTCGCCAGAAGCAAAAGTGGCCTTTGATCTCGCTCGTGAGCCTGCAAGCCTCCACGAGCGCTACGGACGAAGCAAGCTCGGCGGTGCCTGCTTGACCGCACGGCGGCTCGTCGAGGCGGGGGCACGCTTTGTGACCGTGGTAGACAGCGGCTGGGACACGCACCAGAATATCGCCAAGACCCTCCCCGATGCACTTTTTCCTGGTAGTGGCAAGCTTCCCGCGCTGGATCGTGCTTACGCCACTTTGATTGCCGATCTTGCCGAGCGTGGCCTGCTCGAAAGTACTCTCGTTGTCTTGATGGGTGAGTTTGGGCGAACCCCGAAGCTCAATGCGCTCGGGGGGCGAGATCACTGGCCCCGTGCGGGCTTTGCGTGTCTGGCAGGCGGCGGTGTACGCGGTGGGCAGGTGATTGGAAAGACCGATGCCAGCGGCGAGTCGCCGCTTGAGCGCCCGGTTCGCCCCGAAGACCTCACGGCCAGCATCCTCACCCTGCTGGGGATAGATCTCTCCACGGAGTATCGCCACCCCGATGGCCGTCCCCTACGGCTCATCAACGACGGTGTGATGCTCAAAGAGCTGGTATGAGAGCCCCCGTCAGTGCGCTGTGCTTTGCTCCCGACGGTAGGACTCTGGTCTGGGGGGACTACGGCGGGGTGTGGGTGGAGGGCAAAAAGCTCCCCGTGCCCTTTCCCCAAGTGCATGCCCTGGCATTCTCCCCGGATGGCAAGACACTGGCAGTCGGCGGCGGTACACCCGGTGAGTTCGGCGCGCTCTGCCTGCTCGACTGGCCGTCAGGCAAGCTCCGCGAGCGGCGCAAACAACACACCGATCTCATTGTCGGCTTGGCCTTCTCTCCCGATGGCAAGACCCTGGCCACCGCCAGCCACGATGGCACAGCCCGCTTTGGTGAGCGCAAGCTGGAAGGTCACGCGGGGCAGGTTCTGGATATTGCGCTCCTCGGCACTGAGCTTCTTACTGCCTGCACCGACGGCTCGCTCCGCGTCTTCGAGGCCAGCTCGGGAAAGCTGGTGCGCACACTCAGCCAGCACACGGATCGGCTCCATGCTCTCGCGCTACAGCCCAGCTCCCCACGGTGCGCAACGGCGAGTGCAGACAAAACCATACGCCTCTGGCAGCCTAGTATCGGGCGGATGATTCGCATCGTCCGAGGCTTCGAGGGGAGCGTCCTCTGCCTGGCCTTCTCCCCCGATGGCACACGGCTCTACACCGGTGGCGAAGAGGGAGCAGTCCGGGTAATCGAGGCCGACTCGGATCGCATTTTAGCGCAGTGGAAAGTCACCCCGGACTGGCTCCTGCGCCTCGTGGTCTCTCCAGACGGCAAGACTCTCGCCACTGGCGACTCTGCCGGGACGGTTCGCCGCTGGGACGCGCTTACTGGCGCTCCTCTTCCTTCGCCGCTTTCTCGTGCTTCCGGTGCTGGAAAAACTCAAAAACCATAGGCAATACCGAGACG
>Ga0315904_10003590_pt1 | contig 22696 bp, 14 predicted proteins | sample LakEriMetagenome_6_FD_203529 | JGI IMG/M metagenome (GOLD analysis project Ga0315904, IMG submission 203529) | Freshwater fungal communities from buoy surface, Lake Erie, Ohio, United States - Buoy 12 MA120 | ecosystem: Environmental > Aquatic > Freshwater > Lake | place: USA: Lake Erie, Ohio... | reverse complement strand
CGCCGGGCCGCTCGTCGTCGCGCGGTGGATCGAGGCCCTACGTGCCCGCGGCCTCGCCGTGCTCGAGCGCCACGTATCGCCCGCCCGGGCCCCGCTCGCCGCGGCACTGCTGCTCGGCAGTCGGGAATCGCTGCCCCGCGACGAGGCCGACGACTTCCTGGCCACCGGCACGATCCACATTCTTTCCATTTCCGGGCTGCACGTCGGCCTGCTCTCGCTGGCGCTCTTCAAGCTGCTCAGGCTCGCGATCGTGCCCCGCGGCTGGGCGCTTGCCGCCGTGGCCGCCGTGACGGGGGCCTACATGCTGCTGGTGCACGCCGAGACCCCGGTGCTGCGGGCGACGCTGCTCGTCTGGCTGTCGTGTCTTGCAGCGGCCGCCGGCCGAAGATCGCCGGCGATCAACGGCCTCGCGGTGGCGGCAATCGTGGTGCTCGCCCTGCGGCCGGCCGACGTGCTCGGGGCCGGGGCGCAGCTCTCGTTTCTCTCGACGGCCGTGCTCGTCGGCATCGCCGCCGCGCTCCCTGGCCGGCGGTCGTCCGACGACCCGATCGACCGGCTGATCGAACGGAGTCGGTCGCGAGCGGAGCGGATCGTCCGATCGGCGGCCTGGCAGTGCTGGGCGGGGTTCGCGGCCGGGGCCGCGGTCTGGATCGTCACCACGCCCCTGGTCGCCGCCCGCTTTCACGTGGTGAGCCCCGTGGGGCTGGTCGTCAACGTGCTCGTCGCGCCGCTGGTGGCGCTGGCGATGGCGTGGGGGTTTCTGTGCCTCGCCGTCTCGATCGTCTCGACGACGCTTGCTGCATGGTGTGGCGCGGCATGCGACGCCATGCTGGCCTGCATCTCCGCCGTGGTGCACTGGTCGGCGCGGGTGCCTGGCGGCCATTGCTGGGTGGTCGGGCCGCCGGACTGGTGGGTGATCGGCTGGTATGCGGCACTCACCGGCGCCCTGCTCTGGTTTCGCCCCGAGTCGCTGCGGCGGGCACGAACGTGGGCCGTGGTCGCAGGGGCGTGGATCGCGGTGGGACTCGTCGTGGAGGGGATCGGTGCGGCGGTCGCGACCAAGCCCGCGGGGTTGCGGGGCGTGGTGGCGGCGATGGGGCACGGATGCGGGATCGTGTTCACCACGCCGGCGGGTCGCACGCTCGTGTTCGACGCCGGCCGGCTGGGCGCGCCGGCGGCGGCCTCCAGGTCGCTGGCGGCCGTGCTCTGGAGCGAGCGGACCAGGACGATCGATCACCTCGTGATCTCTCATGCCGACGTCGATCACTTCAACGCGGTGCCCGAACTGCTCGAACGGTTCGTCGTTCGCGAGGCGGTGGTCACGGAGCCCCTGCTGGCGAGCCCCGCGCCGGCCGCCCGCGAACTCGTCGCGGCCCTCCGCGACCGCCACATCCCCACGCGGATCGTGCAGGCGGGCGATTCGTTCGCCGTCGATCCGCAATGCCGGGTGCGGGTGCTCCATCCCGCGGCGGGGGCCGCTGGTGAGGCCGGCGTCGATGGCAGCGACAACGAGCAGAGCCTCGTGATGGCCGTCGAGGCGGCCGGCCGTCGCTGGCTGCTGACGGGCGACCTCGAGGGCCGGGCGATCGACCGGTTCGTCGCCGCCGATCCCGATCGCTGCGACGTGCTGGTGGCGCCGCATCACGGCAGCATCACGAGCCTGCCGCCCGACGTCGCCGCCGCCACCCAGCCCGCGGTCGTGCTCGTCAGCGGCGCGGAGGGGCGGTCGTGGCCGCTGGTGCGCGCGGCCTACGCCGCCGCGGCTGGCGGCGCCACGGTGCTTCAGACCGGCCGGGCCGGGGCGCTCGCCGTCGAGGCCGACGCGGCCACGCTCGTCGTGCGGCGGTTCAACGGCGGCCGCTGGCGGCAGGTGCCGTGACGGGGCCCGCGAGCAGCAGGCCCGCGGCGATCAGCGCCACTTGGCTGGCGACGTAGCCGGCGAGCAGCATCAGCACGCCGCTGGTGAAGCCGTAGCTGTGCAGTCCGATGCCAAGCTGGTTGGTGCCGAACCAACTCCAGGCGGTGACGATGTTGCCGCCGATCGCAAAGAGCGCGAAGCCGCGGGGCCCGATCCAGCGGTCCCAGCGGGCGTGGAGGACGGCGGCGTTCCAGAGCACGATCATCAGCGCGCCGTTCTCCTTCGGGTCCCATCCCCAGAACCGGCCCCAGGAGTCGTCGGCCCAGAGGCCGCCGAGCACCGTGCCGATGAAACTGAAGAAGAGCGCGAAACAGACGACGCCGTAGGTCATGCGGTGGAGGCGATCCTGGATCTCGCGGTCGGCCTCGTGGGAGGGCGTGTGGCCCGAGAACCTCGCCCAGAGTGCCTGCACGATCGAGCAGGTGCCGAGCAGTCCCGCGAGGAACGTGGCACCGTAGCCGAGCGTCACCGTGACCACGTGCGTCGAGAGCCAGAACTGGGTGTCGAGCACGGCCTGAAGCACGTGCATCGTGTCGCCGGAATCGAGCCCATACGCCACCATGAGCGTGAGCCCGCCGCTGAGGGCCGCGACGAGGTTGCCGATCCCGAGCCGATGGAGCGTCTCCAGCGCGAGGCCGGCGAGCACGCAGGCCCAGCCGATGAACACGGCCGACGAGTAGAGGTTGACCACCGGCGGCCGACCGGTGAGGTAGATCCGGGCGGCCAGGGCGAAGGTGTGGAGCACGAGCGTGCCGACGAGCATCCACCAGATGAACCGGTTGAGCCGGGCCTGGCCGAGGAGGAAGCTCGCGAAGCAGAGCACGGTGGCGAGAACGTAGAGCCACTTTGCCGTGTCGGTCGGGTTGAAGGCGTTGAGCCAGGCTTCGAAGGCGGCCTTGCCCGACGACTCCCTCACCGCCGGAAGGCTGGCGATCGCGCCCTGGTAGGCCTTGACCGCCGAGTTGAACTCGGCCGCCGGACCGTCGACCTTGGCGAGCAGGTCGGTGAACGGCAGGATCGCGGGATTGAGACGAAACGCGGGCTGACCTTCGCGGCCGTCGAGGACGCGGCCCACGAGCGCCGTGACCACGGCGGGGTAGAGGGCCTGCCAGGTCGTCGCCGGCCCGCCCGCGCCGTCCGCAGTCGGGGCATCGGCGGGCGGGATCGCTGCCGGCGGATGGTTGTCGGTGATCATGCGGGCGCCCTGCACGAGGCGGCGGACCTGCTCGAAGAGTTCGCGGCGGGCCTCCTCACCCTCCCCGCTCGGCCGCGGCATTTCCGGGGTGTCGTAGGCGAAGCGGACGAGGTCGTAGGCCATCAACTTCTGCTCGAGTTCGAGCAGCTTCTTCTGTCCGAACGTCCGCTGCTCCGCGGGCGTGGACCGCACCGCCTCGAGCTGCTTCCGCAGGCCTTCCCTCCCCTTCTCCAGTTCGGACGCCGAGTAGCGATGCCCCTGACGGCGGGTGATGTCGAAGAGGTCGAGCACCTCGAAGGCGTCGATGCGAAACACGGGAGCATCGGCCACCCAGTCGCTGCCGGCCATCAGCGAGAGCATCCACTGCGTGGCCGTCACGCTGCCTCGCGGCCCCTTCGCCACGTCGTCGGGCAGCCGCACGCTGGCACGGTTGCCGAGCAGCTGCAGCGTGTTTCGCGCCACGGTGTCGAGCGGCTTCACGCGGCCCTCGTGCATCACCGGGATCGCCCCCGCGGCCCGCCAGTCGAACTCGCCGGATGACGCGGGGCGTTCGCGGAGCCGCGGCAGCACCGCCGCCGCCACCAAGGCGAGGCCGAGCGCCGGGCCGAGCCAGCCGCCGGCGGTCGGCGTTCGCGTTGCGGCCGCCATCCGCTCGTGGCGGTCGGCAAACCGCACGAACGTGAGGCCGAAATGGGCGAGCATGCCCCAGAAGGCGAGCACGCAGGCCACGTAGGGAATGAGCCAGCCCGCGTTCTCGACGACCTGCAGCCCCGTCATCTCGCCGGTGCGGCCGTTGCCGAGATCGACCTGCGAATACTGGCTCTGGTAGAAGGTTTCGCCCCGGTAGCGGACCGGGTTGTTCATCCAGACGCGGCCCTTCTGCTCGGCCTTCGTGGCCCGGTCGGTGAAGGTGACGTACGACGAATAGTCGCGGGGCGTCGCGCTGGCGGAATAGTCGATCCGGCGGACGTCGTCGAGGGTCACGCTGTACGGCTTCTGCTCGCGGCGAAACCGCAGCGCCAGCCGCCAGGCTTTTCCGCCCGCCTCCACCGTGTCGTACTCGTCGCCGCCGCCGCCCATGAAGATCCGGCCCTGGTCGTTGAGAAACTGCGAGACGAGGTAGGTGCCGAGGTCGCGGCCGGTACCCCGCTCGACGAGCTGCACGTAGGCGGAGGCGATGTTGGATCGCGACGACGCGCCCCCTTCGGGCGGCCGGCTGTCGGCGAGCCACTGCCGGCCAAGGCCCGCGGTGGCGGGATTCGGCGCCACCGGCCCCACGCGGATCACGCTGGAGTTCGGAAACCAGTCGACGACGCGGATGTCGAACGGCAGGGAGTCGATCGCGATCGCCGCGCCGCCCGCACGGGCCGCGAGCAGCCGTCCCGAGATCGCGGTCACGCGGTCGTCGGCGGTGTCGCTCGGGTCGATCACGGCGAGTTCGGTCTCGTCGGTGCGGTAGGCGACGCTCGTCGTCTGGCCCTCCACCAGCGAGATGCGCTCCTCGATCTGCCGGTCGCCGAACAGAAACTGTCCGACCATCAACAGGCCCACCGCCACGTGGATCAGCACGTTGCCACCGCGGACGCCGAATACCATCACGAGGCCGGCGAGCAGCACCACGGCGGCGACGCTCGACTGGATCAGTTGCCACATGATCCGCAGCCCGGGATCGTTCATCCGCCACGACTCGCCGCCGGCGATCGTGAGGGCCACGAGCGTTCCCACGGCCACGGCCGCCGCCCAGAGCGTGCCGGCCACCAGGCGCCGACGGGCCAGCCACGCGGCTGTTCCAAGCCCGCCTGCGAGCACCGCGCCGCCGAACTGCACCATCTGCCAGACGGTGTCGTAGTCCACCGGCGGGCGCCCCTGGAGGCCGTCGGTGCGGTGGCCGGTGAGGATGACGCCCGTCGTCAACAGGCCGCCGAGCAGCGAGATGATCGTGCCCCAGAGCAGCCGCTTGCCATGCGCGGCGACGTGGAACCGCGTGACCTTCGCGGCAATGAGGTTTGCGAGGAGCACGAGGCCGATCGTGGCGCCGCCCGGAAAGGGGAACCAGCCGGGCACGTTGGTCTCGCCGAACACGGTGACCGGCAGGAAGTCGGCGAACGGCACGCGGGCGAGCCAGCTGTTGAAGTACTCGGCCTTCACCTCGGGGAGGTTCTTCTCGTCCTGCGCGAGCGTGCCCACGAGCAGCAGGAAGGTCGCGGCCAGGAACATCACCACCGTGATCTTGAGGGAGCCGGCAGCCCGCAGCAGCCGCCAGAGAAAGCCGCCGGCATCATCGGCCCGGGGGGCGATGGTGTCGGCGTCGAACGCGAGGCTGCCCGTTGCCACGGCTGCGCCTACTCCTTCCACCGGATCGACGACACGAACTGCGAGAACCGCTCCCGCTCGCGGGCGGCCACCGCGGCTTCGCCCTTGAACTTCACGAACAGTGCCCGGTTTTCGTCGACGGGGATCATGGCCCCGAGGATCGCCTGTCCGGCCGCTTCGTCATCGGTGGCCTCGGCGTCGCGAAGCAGCACCACGGAGGCTGATGTGCCGTCGACATCGAGCGTCTCCGCGGCCGCGATCGCAGCCGCCGCCTTTTTTGCGAGGTCGGCCGGATCGGCTCCCGCCTCGAGCTGCCCCTGCCACCGCTCCACGTTGCCGGCGAGGGTGCCAGACGCTGGGATGATCGTCACCTCGCGCTTGTCGGCCGGGTCACCGATGAAGAGCGTGGCCAGTCGCATGCCGGAGGCTCCTCCGTCGCTCCAGCCTTCGGGCACCTCATAGCGAATCGCCGAGCCGCGATCCCGTGAAGCTCCCGGACCCGACGTGGCACCTGGCGACGAAGACGGCTCGGTGGCTGCGGCAACCGCCACGGGCTCCGCGTCTTTGGGAACCGTGTACGAGCGGATGTCGCCCGGCCGGATTGCCGCCGCCGGCTCGCAACCGCACGCCGCCCCGAGCAGGCTCATCAGGCCGGCGCGGGCGATGCGGGACGCCAACGCACGAATACGCGGACGGGCGGGACAGGGCACGCGGCGGGCTCCGACGGCTGGAAGGACGCCGAATTGTAGCAGGCTGACGGCCACCGTCCGCCGAGAGCCGCTACCGCCACGAGAACAGGTCGGTCAGCGCCTTGAGCAGCGGGCTGGAAATCGGCACGCCCGCCGGGGCCCGGATCGACCAGACCAGGTCGACCATCACGAGCGCTGCGGTGAGCAGGAGGAGCGTGCAGCAGACGAGGCCCACGATCTGCAGCGTGCTGAAGGGCGTCGCGCTCACGAGTTCGATGTCGTCGCCGGCCACGAGCGCTGCGGCGGCCGAATCACCGATCGATACCGACCCCGAGTCGTCCGAGAGGTTCCCGAAAAAGCTGGAGTCGCCCGAGTCCTCGGTCGAGATCACCACCGAGGCGCTCTCATCGTCGGTGGTGGCGTCGCCGAGTTCGAACGCGTCGCCGCCGAGGCCGCCCCCCACGTCATCGATCCCGGAGCCGATGCCGCCGCCGAGATCCGAACCGAGCGCGACTCCCGAACCTCCCAAGGCCGGGCCTGAGCCGCCCAGATCGAGTCCCGAACCGCCCGCTCCCGACCCGAGCGCGATGCCCGATCCATCCAGGTCGAGCCCCGAGCCTCCAAGTTTCACGCCCGACGCGGCGAGGTCGCCTTCGAGAGACAGCCCGCTCTCGCCGATCGCGCCCGACAGTGCTGCGGCCGCCGGGCCGGAGAGTCCTGCGATCGATCCAGAGCCGAGGTCGATGGAGAGCGTGCCTGAGCCTCCCAAGACGTCGGAGTCGGTCGTCTTCGCGGCGGGGCCTCCGCCCTTCGCCACCGACGGCGACGACGCTTCGATGATGGAGTCGAGTTCGAGATCGGAACTCCCCAGGGCGCTGCCGCCGTCGCCGAAGGAGAGGTCATCGCCCTTGGGCTGGACGATCGTCCGCGACGGTGTCGCCCCGGCCTTGTCGTCGCCGAAGATCGATTCGGTCTCCTCGATCGCGTCGCCGAGGACAAGGTCGTCGAGCCCGCTGCCGACGGCCGACCCGCCGCCGAGCGAAGGCGACGAGAGGTCGATGTCGAGACCGCTAGCCCCGCCGGACGCCTCGTCGGCCAAGTCGGCGGCGACCCGTTCGATCTCGTCGAGCTTGAACTTCACGTTCGCGCCGTCGCGCATCGGAAAGAGCTTCTTGCGGTCGACGAGACGATTGATCTCGTCGATCGTCACGCCAAGATGGCGTGCCGCTTCCTCGAGCGACAGAAACTTTCCAGCCATGGCTGCCGTGCTTCCCGCGTGGCCGGGCTCGACCCACGAGCCCATTTCGTCTTTCGACGCAACCGCTGGTGCATTCTATCCCCAACCGCCATTGGCGGTGCAGGCGTCACGGCCGGCAGAGCCTGCCGGGACGGGGCCCGGCATCAGCGGGAGGGGGCGTCCCCGGGGCCTGCCGCTCCGGTTTGGATCAGCCGCTTGAGTGCCGCAGGCCGCGGTTCCTGGGCGTTGAAGTCGTCCACGAGCAGGTCCCAGGTGATGTCGCGGGTGCTCTTGAGCACGAGCGAACCGGTGGCGTTGTCGAGGTGATAGACGGCCGCATGCCGCGTGGCCGGGTCGACGACCACCACCAACCGGCGGGCGTCATCCACCGCCGTGTCGGAAATCCAGAGGCCCGTGGCTTCCGGGATGGACCTGCCTGCCCGCTGGGCGGAGAGTTCCCGCGTCCCGATGAGGACTGCTGCGGCCAGGATCGCCAACGGCCAGCCGGCTGCCAGCCAGGGATGTCGGACAGGACCTGAGGACGAATCGTTCACGGCTCACTCCCGGCGGGATCCCGGACGGAGGCTGGACAGGGTCGGGAAGATAGGAGGCTCGCCGCCGGGCAGGCAAGGCCATTGAGCCCCGGAAATCCGGCCCCGGGACGTCCTTCGCGGCTTGCCCAGAGTGCATGGTTTCGTGAGTCCACCGGCGTTCCGCCCTGCGGAATGTTTCGGTTCAATCGCCTGGGCAAGGCGTGACGATGGAAAGGATCGAGTGGGTGCCGCAACCGCGCCCGCGTCGCGTCCGCCTGAACCGCCTCGGGAGTCCTCCGGTGTCGAAGCTCAACGCCCTGTCCGCTCAGCTGATGCGGTCGCCCCTGCTCTGGGGTGGCGCGATGTCATTCGCCTTTTTCGCGCTCATCCATGGCGGCGTGATCACGAACACGCTCGTGATCCGCTACCTCGCCGGCCACTGGGTGGAGTACGTCGAGACCGCGATGTTCTGCGTGGGTCTGGCCTTCCTGGCGATTCATGCGGAAGGGATCCTCCGTCAGCGGCGCCGCGTGGATGAGCCGCTTCTCGAGGCGATTCCCGAAGGCGGCGTCGACCCCGCCGATGCGCCGGCCCTCGTCGCGACGATCCCATCCGAGGCCACGGGCTTCCTGCCGAGGCGGCTGCGGGAGGCGCTCGACTTCGTGGTTCGCACCGGTTCCGCGGACGACCTGGAAAACCACCTCAAGTACCTCTCCGACCTCGATGCCTCGAGAGCCTCGCAGGGCTACGGTCTCGTGCGATTCGTGATCTGGGCGATCCCGATCATGGGCTTTCTCGGCACCGTCATCGGTATCACCGAGGCGATCGCCTGCCTCTCGCCCACGCAACTCGACAACATCTCCGGCGTGGTCGCCGGCCTCGGCACCGCGTTCGACACGACCGCCACGGCACTCGCGCTGTCGATGGTTCTCATGTTCCTGCAGTTCGTCATCGATCGTTCCGAGCAGGCGCTGCTCTCCAAAGTGGACGACGCCGCCTGGGCGACGCTGGCCGGCCGGTTTCAGTCGCTGGGCGGTGGTGACGGCACGGCGCTGGCCGTGGCCCGGCTCGGCGAGACGCTCGGTCGTGGCACGGCCCGGCTGCTCGAGGCGCAGGAGCAGGCCTGGTCGTCGCTGGAGCGGACGGCGGCCGCCGGCATGCGGCAGTTGCTCGACGAGAGCGGTGGCACGATCCAGGCGTCGCTGACCGCGGCGCTCGACAAGAGCCTGGCGTCGTGGGCCGAGTCGTTCGCCCGCACGCAGGACGAACTCGCCTCCCGGCGCGAGGATCGCTGGGTCGACGCGGCGTCGTCGCTCGCCCAGGCGGTCCGCGGCCTCGAGGCCCGGCACGAGGCCATCGAGCGGCAGACCGTCGCCATCGCCGGGGTCGTCGAAGCCACCCGCGACATCGCGGCGCTCGAGCGGTCGCTCGACGCCAACCTCGCGACCGTCACGGCCACCGGGCGGTTCGAAGAGACACTGGCCACGCTGGCCGCCGCGGTCCAGCTGCTGGCCGCCCGCGCGGCCGACCACAACCGCGACGTCCATGCCCTCCGCCGCACCGGAAAGGCCGCATGAGCCGAGCCCGTGCCCAGTCGGGCCCGTCCATCTCACTGTTTCCGTTTCTTGCCGTGCTGCTCTGCACGATGGGGTCGCTCCTCGTCGTGCTGGTGATCTTCAGCCGTTCGGCGAAGCAGGCGGGGATCGCGGCTGCCGAGCAAGCCCGGGCGGAGGCCGCCGCGGCGGCGGAGGCGGAGCGGCAGGAGCTGGAACTCGCCCGCGACGAAATTGGCTGGCGGATCGACCACGTGCGATCGATGCGGGATCGGACGGCCGACGACCTCGCCAAGGCCCGCATGCAACTGGCCGGCACCGAGGAGAATGCGCGGCAACTCGCCGACGAACTCGACGCCCTCGCCCGGATGGTCGAGGCGCTCGAGAGCGAGGCCGCGACCGCCGACGATCAGGCGATTCTCGAGCTCGAGCGAAGGCTGGCCGAGGCGCGCAAGGCCCTCGACGAAGCGAAGGAACGACTTGCGGAGAAGCCGCCCGCCTACGCCGTGGTGCCCTACGAGGGTGCCAACGGCACGCATCGCAGGCCGCTCTACATCGAGTGCTGCATCGACGGCGTGTTCTTGCAGCCGGAGGGAATCCGTTTCGGCCCTGCCGACTTCGAGGGGCCGCCGGGCCCCGGCAATCCGCTCGCCAGCGCCCTGCGGGCCGCCCGCGAGCACATCGCGAAGCATCCGGGCGAGTCGGGGGACCCGAACGTGCAGCCCTATCCCCTGCTCATCGTGCGTCCCTCGGGCGTGATGGCGTACTACGCCGCTCGCGAGTCGATCCAGTCGTGGGGCAGCGAGTTTGGCTACCAGTTCGTCGATGAGGACTGGACGCTCACGTTTCCGCCGCGCGACCAGGCCCTCGCCGAGGCGGAGATGCGAGCGGTCGAGGAGGCTCGCCGCCGGCTCGAGTGGCTCGCGCAGGTGCGGCCGCCGAAGCGGACGAAGCCGGCCACGCAGTATCGCGCCGCGACCACCCGCGGCGGCGTCGTGTCGAACAGCGGGCCGAGCGTGCTCGGCGACCAATCGCGGTTCGATTGGACCAAGGAGCAGGCCGGCGACAATGCTGGCGGCCCGCCCGGCCGGGGCTTCAATGCAGCCGGCAGCGGCGACGGCGACGGCGGACTCGCCAGCGGCCAAGGCGGCGACGCGATCCTCGGCAACCGCTACGCGGGGCCGTCCAAGTTTTACTCCGGTGGGCCCGGTGGCGGTGGCCTCGCGGCTGGCGGCTCGGGCGGCCCCGGAGACGGTGAACTCCAAGAAGCCCCGAGCGGCAGCGAGGGGATGGGGGGCGGCAGCTCTCTCGGCGGCGGCAACGCTGCAGGCGGTCGCGGCGGCCTCCAAGAAGCCCCGGGCGCGAGCGAGGGGATCGGCCCCGGCGACCTCGCCGACTCCGCTGCTGGCCAAGGCGCATCGGCGGCGGCTGGTGGATCGGGTGCTTCCGGAGGATCTCCGGGGGTGGCTTCGGCGAGTGGCAGCCAGAGCGCATCGACCATGGCCGCAGGAACGGCGGGCGGCTCTAGCTCAGGCGGTGCGGCCGGCACATCTGCCGGCGGCGGCGCGGGGGCCGCGAGTGGCGGTGGCGGCAGCGGGCCCTCGATGCCCGGCCTCGCGCAAAGCGGCGGCGGCGCGTCGGCCGGCACGGGTGCCTCGGGCGCATCGGCAAGCATGACGGCGTCGCTGGCCGGCAAGCGGGGCAGCAACTGGGCGAGCCTCGCCACCGCGGAGACGCCGGTGCCGCTCACGCGGCCGATCAAGGTGGAGTGTGCCGCCAGCGAGTTTCGCATCCTGGGCGACGGCGGCCGCGTGCAGTCGCGGATCCCGATCGGCACGCAGACGGTCGACTCGGTCGACCTGCTCGTTCAGGAAGTGCACGCGACCGTGGGCCGCTGGGGTTTGGCTGGTGACCGGATGTACTGGAAGCCGGAACTCGTGCTCTCGGCCACGCCGGATGGTGTCGGCCGACGCGAAGATCTCGAAAAGCTCCTCGCCGACAGCGGTCTCGACACGCGGCGGAGCGAACACAAGGACAAGGTCCAGAACCTGCCGCCGGTGGAACGCACCGGCAGCCTCTTTCCCCGGCGGTAGACGGAGCACGCGATGGCACGACCCAGGCAGGAAGAGGACCTCACGGCAGGCCAGGACTCGTTCCTCGACGTCATCACCAACATCGTCGGCATCCTCATCATCCTCGTGATGGTGGTGGGGGCGCGGGTGCAGAAGATCTCGCTCGACGCCGCCGTGCAGGCTCCCGAGGCTGCGGCCAACGGCGGTCTCGAAGCGGAGGTCGCCGAGCGGGCGCATACGCTCGCGTCGGCGGAAAGCGAGATCGTGGACCTCCAGTCGCAGACGCAGATGGTGCAGGCGGCGATCGACGGGGCGTCGAGTGCGCGGCTGCAGCTCGCCACGGCGGTCTCGGCGGCGAAGGTGGAGGTAGAGCGGCGGAAGCAGGCAGCCGATGCGGCGAAGGTGGCCGAAGCCGAACGTGCCGCGAAGCAGCGGCAGCTCGAGGAGGCGATCCAGCAGTGCACGCTCGAGACCGAGTCGATCCAGCACCAGAAGGCGACCACGGCCGAGGTACTCGCGTATCCGACGCCGATCGGGCGCACGGTGAATGGCGAGGAGATCCACTTCCGGCTGGCCGGCGACCGGATCGCCTACGTCCCACTCGAGGAGCTCTTCGAACTCGCCAAGCGCAACACGCAACGGCACGCGGGCTCGATCGCGGAGATGTCCGCGCGGATCGAGACGGTGGGGCCCGTGCAGGGCTTCGCGCTCGACTACGTGATCGAGGCGAAGATCGACCAGGCGCGGGGCCAGATCCTGATCCGGTCGCGGGAGTGGGTGGTGCGGCCTGCAGACCCGTTGGTCGGCGAGCCCGTGGCGGAGGCGCTGCGCTCCTCGTCGCGATTTCGCGGCGTGCTCGGCGGCGTGAAGCCCGACACCACGATCACGCTCTGGTGCTATCCCGACAGCTTCGCCGCCTACCGGCAGATCCGCGAGGAACTGCACCGCCTCGGCATCCCGACGGCCGGCCGGCCGCTGCCCGAGGGTGCGCCGATCGGCGGCTCGACCGAAGGCAGCAAGTCGGTGGTGCAGTAAGCGAATATCGCCGGCGAGGTTCGGCCGTGCGGCTCGCGCCCGGTTCAGGGAGCGTAACCGCGTGAGCGGTACGATTGCGGCGGAGTTGGGTCGGTCCCCATCGCTTACGCGATTGGGCTTCCTGAGGCCGGTTGGACTCGCGATTGGGGTTCGTGAACCCGACAGGAAGCCCCGAGCGCGAGCGAGGGGATGGGGTGTGACGGTTCGCGACGGTGAAACCCCTCGCTTGCGCTCGGGGCTTGTTGGGGTCTGCTGTAGAGCGTTTCGTTGGACGCGGTCCCCATCGCTTACGCGATTGGGCTTCCTGAGCCGCAGGAAGCGTAACCGCGTGAGCGGTACGATTGCGGCGGCGTTGGGTCCGTCCCCATCGCTTACGCGATTGGGCTTCCTGACGCGGTTGCGTCGCGAATGCCGGCTTCGGCGGCGGCGGCGAGCAGGTCGAGTTCGTCGAGCGCGATCGACAGCGGCGGCATGATCACCACTGTGTCGCCGAGCTGCCGCAGGATCGCCCCGTGCTTTCGTGCGGCGAGGCAGGCTCGTGCCCCGCGACGTTCCTGCCACGGGTAGCCCTGCCCCGTCGCCCTGTCGGCCACGAGGTCGAGCCCGACGACGAGGCCGCACTGCCGCAACGCTCCCACATGGTCGAGCCGCGCGAGCCGTTCGCCGTGCTCGCGGAGCCGCGCGATCTTCGCCGGCAGCGCGTCGAGCACACGGTCATCGCGAAAGATTGCGAGCGATTCGAGCCCGACCGCCGCGGCCAGTGGGTTGCCCCCGTAGGTGTGGCCGTGGAAGAAGGTCCGCTGGTCGGCGTGCGTGCCGAGGAACGCGTTCCAGACTCGTGCGGTGGTGAGCGTGGCCGCCATCGGGAGGTAGCCGGCGGTGAGGCCCTTGGCGAGACAGAGGAAGTCAGGCGACACCGCTTCCTGCTCGCAGGCGAACATCGTGCCGGTGCGGCCGAAGCCGGTGGCCACCTCGTCGAGGATCAGGAGCACGTCGTGCTTCCGGCAGAGGTCGGCGACGCCGCGGAGGAAGCCCGGCGGGTGCACGTAGATCCCGGCCGCCATCTGCACGAGCGGTTCCATGACGAGGGCGGCGATCGTCCCGGTGTGCGTTATGAACGCCTGCTCCACCGCACCGAGGGCGTCGGCGAGCGATGGCGGAGGGCTGCCCGTCGCAGGGCACGGGCCGCCGGGCGACGGCACGCGGATCGCCTCGAAGGTGAGCGGCTGAAACAGCGATGTGAAGCGATCGACACCGCCGACACCGATGGCGCCGAGCGTATCGCCGTGGTAAGCCTCGCCGATCGCCACGAACCGCGTGCGGGCGGGCTGCGGCGGGGCGGCCTGCCGCCAGTATTGGAAGGCCATCTTCAGGGCCGCCTCGATCGCGCTCGAGCCGTCGCCCGAGAAAAACACCTTCTCGAGGCCGGCGGGCGCGATCTCGACGAGTCGGCGGGCGAACTCGACGGTCGTGGAGTTTGAGAGGCCGAGGTTCGTGGTGTGGGCCACCTTGCCGGCCTGGGCCGTGAGGGCGGCGTCGAGGCGGGGATGCCGGTGGCCGTGCACGTTGCACCACATGCTTGCGGAGCCGTCGAGGTAGCGGCGGCCGTCGGCGTCGATCAGCCAGCAGCCCTCGCCCCGATCGATCAGGAGCGGTTCGTAGTCCTGCATCTGCGTGAACGCATGCCAGACGTGCTCGCGGTCCCACTGAAGGCGGAGATTCTTTTGGCATCTGGCGAAAGCGGCCAGCATGTTTTGGTTGCGCTCATCGTTTTCACGGGCCAGCATCTCGAATCGCCGGTCCACCTCTTCCGGAGTGCCCTCGAAGAGAGCCGGAATGTTCTCCTGGGTCATGCGCAGGGCGAGCGCGAGTCGCTCCCCCGGCGTCATTCGGCGGTAGGTTTCGAGAGTCTCCTTGCTGAGCATTTCAACATTGTAGTCTTCGGGTCGCCGGGTACGCTCTGGGGACTTCTCGGGGATCACGAAGGAACTTCGATCATGCAGTTTTCCGGAGCATCGGCCGACGCGCCGAAGGGTTGGGGTGTGCGGTGGATGGTGTGCGCGATGCTCTTTGCGGCCGCAGCCATCAACTACATCGACCGGCAGGTGATCGGCATCCTCAAGCCGACGCTCGCAGGGGAGTTTCAGTTCAGCGAGCGCGACTACGCCGCGATCGTGTTCAGCTTCCAGGCCGCCTATGCGATCGGCCTGTTGCTCTCGGGCCGGATCATCGACCGGATCGGCGTGCGAACCGGGTTCACGATCGCCGTGGTCGTATGGAGCATCGGGGCGATGGCCCATGCGTTCGCCGACAAGATGCCGTGGCTGCGGCTGCCGACGGTGTCGATCGACCCGCCGCAGGTGCTCCTGCTCGGCGGGGCCGCGGCGGGCCTGGCGCTCTCCCGCGTAATCCTTGGGCTCGGTGAGGCGGGCAACTTCCCGGCGTCGATCAAGGCGGTGGCCGAGTGGTTTCCGAAGAAGGAGCGGGCCCTTGCGACGGGCATCTTCAACTCGGGAACCAACATCGGCGCCCTGATCACGCCCCTGGTGGTGCCGTGGATCACGGTGACGTATGGCTGGCAGTGGGCGTTTCTGCTCACCGGCCTGCTTGGCTTCTTCTGGGTGGCGTGGTGGATGACTGCCTACCGCCGCCCCGAGGAGCATCCGGGCGTTTCGAAGGAGGAACTGGCCTACATCCACAGCGACCCGGCGGAATCGATCGTGCCGGTGCCGTGGTCGGCAGTGTTTCCGCTGCGGCAGACCTGGGCCTTCGCGGTCGGCAAGTTTCTCACCGACCCGATCTGGTGGCTCTATCTGTTCTGGGTGCCCGACTTCCTCAACAAGAACCACGGCCTCGACTTGAAGACGATGGGGCTGCCGCTGGTGGTGATCTACCTCGTCGCCGACATTGGCAGCATCGGCGGCGGCTGGCTGTCTTCACGCCTTATGGCCCGAGGCTGGAGCACCAACTCAGCCCGGAAGCTGGCGATGCTCGTCTGCGCCCTGGCGGTGGTGCCGATGCTCTTCGCCGCCCAGGCCAAGAATCTCTGGGTGGCGGTGGGGCTCGTGTCGCTTGCCGCGGCGGCCCACCAGGGCTGGTCGGCGAATCTCTTTACGCTCACGAGCGACATGTTTCCGCGGCGAGCGGTGGGCTCGGTGGTGGGGATCGGCGGCATGGCCGGGTCGGTGGGCGGGATGCTGATCGCGCTGGTGGTGGGGGCGATCCTGCAGAAGACGGGCAGCTACGTGCCGATTTTCGTGATCTGTGCGTCGGCCTACCTCGTGGCGTTAACGCTGATCCACGTCCTCGCTCCACGGCTGGAGCCGGCGAATTTGGACTGAGCGATCAGCGGCTTGTGCCAATCGAAGGTAGAATAAATCGCTGTCAGAAACCCGAATCGCCAGCCAGTTGGAAAAGTGGAATGCGTGACTTGCGCGTCACCGATCATCGAGAGCAGGCCGAAGAGAGCCGTCGTGTCTGGAAATCGCGCACGCCCGAGGAGCGGCTCGACGAGGTGGAGCGGCTCCGGATCGAAGCCGGGAAGTTTCTCTATGAATACCCAGTCCGACTTCGAAGATTTCTTTCGATTACTCGAATCGAACGGCGTTGACTACATGATCGTTGGCGGGTTCGCCGTGGCCTATCACGGTGCTCCCCGGTTCACGAAGGACATCGACGTGTTCTTCGATCCGACGGCACTCAACGCCGACCGTCTCCGTAAGGCCTTGGTGGCGTTTGGATTCCAGGCGACCACGGTGCCCGATGACGTGCTCCTGAAGCCCGGGGCGGTGATCGCGATCGGCATTGAACCGGTGCGGATTGATCTGCTCAATCGGATCGATGGTGTAACGTTTGCGGAAGCCCGCACGGGCGTCGTCCGAGGCCGCTATGGCAGTGTCGATGTAACGTTCATCGGGCTGGACGACCTTCTTCGCAACAAGCGTGCGTCGGGCCGCCACCGGGATTTGGGAGACGTGGAGGAACTCACTTGAGGTTGTGGGTCGGCGGCGGCCCATCAGGGCTCGTCGGCGTACCTGGTGGCCCTGACGCCGATCCACCTCCTCGCTCCGCGGCTCGAGCCGGCGAAGCTGGACTGAGCGAGCCGCGGCGCGGCTTCTATGACGTTGGCCGTGTGAGCCGCAGAGCGTTTGATTCCGTCGGGTTAGGCCCCTGGCCTGCGAACGAGGAAGCGGCTGGTGGCGTTGCCGATCGCCGCCCAGGCGGCTTGGCGGATGCCGCCATTCATGACCCAGGTGGAGTTCATGCCGGTGGAACGTCTATTCCAGACGATGTCCGTCCGCCGGTCGCCGCTGACGTCACCCGTCCAGATCACGGTGTCGTCTAGGCTGCCACCGAGGACGGCCGACGAGACGACGAGGCCATTTCGCATCAGTTGCTGCGTGACCTTGCCGGTGGACCCTGACCGCCAGAGCACGTCTCCAAATCCGTCGCCGTTGAAGTCGCCGGTTCCCACCGGCGCGTCTGCCGTGGTGCCGTTGGCGATCGCGAGCACGGATGCCGCCCTCGGGCCGTTCATCAGCCAGAGGTTGGTCGAGTTTGTGGCGGTGTTCCTCCAGACCAGGTCCGTCTTGCCGTCGTCGTTGGCATCGAACCGAGGGTCGCTCGACACGACCTGCGAGGTGCTTCCCACGCCCAAGTCCGTCTTGACCGAAGACAGCCCCTTGCCCATGGACCACATGGTGTGCCTGCCTGCGGTCGTATTGCGCCAGACGAGATCTTCGCGGCTGTCGGCGTCGTAGTCGCCCGTTGCCACCAGCGCAAGATTCGCATTGGACGACAGCGTGTTTCGAGACACGACGGTGCCGTTGAGCGCCATCACCCACACGGTATGCACCCCGGTGGCGGGTCGCCGCCAGATGAGGTCGGCTATACCGTCGCCGGTCACGTCCGCCGCGGCGACGAACACGCGGTTCGCCGCCCCGCCGGCGACCAGCTGCACATCGTCGACCACTGGACCGTACTCGCCGGATGTGCGGCTGATGATCGTCAGCCGCGTTGAGCTGCCCGTGGCCTTGAGATCGGGAAGGTTCACGGTCGCCCATCCCATGGCGGTGTTGCTGCGGCCGGTGGTGTCGAAGGTGACCTGCCTGAGCAATGTCTGGCTTCCCACAGGGCCCCAATAGATGTCGGCCGTTTTGATGGTCGGTCCGCCTTCGGGGTTTCCCGCCAGCCGCAGCGAGAGATCGTAGGTCGCACCGGGCGTCGTAGTCACGTCCTGATAGATGCCGCCACGCTGACTCCCGTTGAGGTCCAGCGACTGGCTGCCCGCGGCGTGCTGCCAGTAACCGCTGCCCTTGACCTGCACTTCACCCTCGAGCACCCGCCATGCGCCAATTGACTGGTTCACGCCGTAGGTCACGATCTTCCGATCGCCCGCAACCGACGTCTCGAAGCTGCCGTTCAGTGCCAAGGGCAGCGGCTCCATGCCCAGCACACGGGTCTCCTTCAGGGCACCCTCGCGACCGCGGATCTCTGCGAGCACCTGGCCCGTTGCCGTGTCTCGTGCGATCACATCCGCCCGGCCGTCGCCGTTAACGTCGGGCGTCGCGCGGGGGGGAAGGAATCGGTAGAAAGCAGTGCTGCGGTCAAAGCTGGCTGCGGCCACTTGGAGCGGACCGTCCGAATACCGTGTGCCTCGATCAAGTCGATTCAAAAGAGGAAACACCTGCTGAAGCCCTGATAGAGCCGACTGTACTTCGATCGTGCCGGCCGTGGTGCCGTCGGACTTCCAAAGAGCGAAGCGAAAGGATTTTGAATCCAGGATGCCGTTTGGGGCGACGCCGTTTGCGAAATACATGCCGTCGGCACGAACGACCGATGGAACTGACATTGCGAAGAGCAGACTTTGGCTTTCCGGGTTGTCTGCCACCCGGGTCTTCGGCAAGAGTTCGGCGATGCGCCTCGTGCCGGCCGGAGCACCATTGCTACGCCACAGTTCTGCCGCGATTTCTCCGGAGCTCAAATAATACGTTTTCAGAAGGAGATTGCCGTTGAAGTTTGAGAGATGCTGAACGCCCCAGTCAGCCCCGAAGTCGCGCACCATCGCCGTGCCGGCAGTCGTGCCGTCGGTCTTCCATAGCTCCTCAATGTCAGTTTCAGCGCTGTTCACTCGCTTTATCGTGAAGAAAACAAGGCTGTTTGTGCACGTCATTTGCTGCCCGGTCTCGGTGTCGGTTTTGATCATGGACGTGCCAGCCGTCGTGCCATCGGAGACCCACAGGCCGGTGCTGTCCGACCGGGATGCCCAGAAGATCAACTTGCCATTGAGAACGGCGAACGGGGTGGGGTTGTCAAGCAGGCCATCAGGATCCTGGCCGCCGGGAGAGGAGCCTTCTGGTCCGCGATTGATGTCCTTCACCAGGACGGTGCCGGCGGTGGTGCCGTCGCTCTTCCAGAGTTCATGGCCGCGCACGCCGTCATCGGCGCTGAACAGGAGCTTGCCGCCGACGTTCGTCAGGTGGAGCGGCTCGCTCGAACCGTTTCCTGGATTGATGTCCTTGACCATCATGGTGCCGGCGGCAGTCCCGTCGCTTTTCCACAGTTCAGTTCCGCTCAGTCCGGCCACCGCCGTGAAAAACAGCGTACCGTTGACGTTCGTGAGAGAGAGCGGATTGGAAGGTTCCGTATACGACACCCCGGTTCCGAGAACAATTTCACCATTCACGTTGATGTCTTTGACCATCGTGGTGCCAGCGGCGGTCCCGTCTGTTTTCCACAGTTCGCGACCGTTAATGCCGTCGTCGGCTGTGAAGAAAAGCGTGTCGCCCACGACCAGGAAGTGTTTCGGCTCCGAACTTCCGCTTCCCGGATTGATGTCCTTGAGCCGAAACGTACCCGCAGGCGTGTCGTCGGTTCGCCAGAGTTCAATGCCCGCATCAGCCTGCGCCACGACACCCGTTGCACTTCGTGCCGCGAAATAGGTGATCCGCTTGAAGGAAACACCTGGGTCGCCTATCTGGTCGGGATCGCCATCATCGAACGAACCCAGCATGATCGGAACGGTTGCGAGTAAGAGTCGCAACTCGAGTGGTTCAAAAGCCACCCGCGGCATGACACGATCCCTCGCTTCAGACCCCCGGAAACGACGGCGACGGCTCGTCGCATTGGCAACTGATCGATTCAGCATCATGGCCGGTCATACTCCGAGCGAAAAGAGGAAGCCACCAAACTTCACGCCTTACGAGCGATGTAGGTGTCGACGAAATTCCGTGACACCACACTCCATTCAAGGGTTACGATTCCATCATCAGCCGACGCGCCGACACTTCCGGTCGGGCCGATTCTCGATTTGTTGCCGGCATCCGACCGCCAGGGATTGTAAAGATCCGCATACCATTGGCTGCCCTGTTGGTAGACGCGGAGGAGCGCATAGGCGTGATTCCGGGCGATCCCATCGGCTGTCAAATCCTTTTTTGAGCCGCCGGAAACACTGCCCAGCACGACGGCGCTGCCGGCCGCCATGGCTTGTTGCATCTTCAAAGGCGTGGTGTTCCTGACGGTCTTGTTCGAGGTTGGCCGATTCGTGAAGGTGCGAAGGGCATCGGTGGCATCGAACAGTCGACCTCCAGTGCGAGCGTGATCTGCGTCCCAGTCCGCCGAGGTTTTTGGTCCGGTGTACGACACCCCGAGCGACTGGAGCCGCGCACGCTGCATCAGCAGAGGCCACGCCTCGTAGACTCCGCCATCGGCGACGGGGACTGGGTCGTTGCTGGTCCATGTGCCGTCGAAAAACACCGTCTGCGTTCCCGCTCCAAGCAGCGTCACGGTCCAGTTGCTGCCTGAGCGGGTGATGAGCGAACCGAAGTTTATTCCCTGCTTCGCGCATTCAGCCAGCGATGCCAGGGTCTGGCAGGTGGGCGATTCTTTCTGGTTGACATCGGTCGGGGAGCAGCCGTTCACCACTGCGGCGATGCTGTCTTGATGAAATGTGTCGAATCCTCCGTTGCCAAAGAGTTGGTTCACCCCGGCGCCGCCATGAAGCAGGTCGTTACCGGAACCGCCGTACAGCGTGTCCTGTCCGGGGCCCCCATTCAGGACGCTGGGCACCGAAACCTTCCCGTGGCCGGACGTGTTCAGGCACACCATGTCGTCACCTGACTTGGCGTTGACGACGATCCGTGACACGCTCGTCACAGCGACGGAGTTCGATCCGTTGATGCTCACAAGCTGGTTGGTGTATTCATCGGCGACGGTAATGCGCCCGGCATCCTGCATGATGAAAACAGAGTCTGCCTTGTCGGTTCCTTTTACGCGTAGTTCTGTTCCCGACAGCGTGGCCGTAACTCCGGTGGCTGGCACATCGCGCCGTTCGAGTCGCTCAACTTCGAAGGCGCGACCACGCGATCGGCTCGGTCGCTGGTGTCGTATAAGACGGGGAACGCGTCGAAGGATCTCGCTGATGGTCATACGCTTGGCTCCAGTCGAACCAGATGTCCGTGAGGTCACGGACCGCAGCGCGACTCGATGGCCAGTACGAACTGAGGTACTCACGCTATGATAAAGGGCGGAAAACCGGCCGAAACCGGACGCAGCGGAAAAGTTTGGCCGTTCGGAGGCGTTGTTTAGCGGGCGACACTGTCCCCATGGTGTCGATGCCTCTACTCGGTGGCCTGCCCGTCATTCCGAGCGGATAGCGACCGGTGCAGTGCAGGATCGACCGTGTACTCCACGCTCCGCACCGACCCGTCGGCCATCGCGATGCCGCACGCATCGGGATGGGCGCTGCCGTAGGCCAGTGGCACGGGATACCCGCCGTGCACGTCCTTGGGGTCGAAGCCCACCCGGTCGCGATAGGGCGGCACGCACCCCACGCGGACCATGTCGCGGTCGAAGCCCGAGTAGAGGCTCTGGTCGTCATCATCCGACGTGCCGTCGGCCAGCTTGGCCGGGTCGAGGTACTTCTCGCCCACGAGATAGGTCTTTGACGCCCCGTCGGCGACGTCCTTCATGCGCACCTGGCTGCGGCGAAAGATGAGGCCGTCGGGGGCAGGCCCGAAACTCGCGAGCCAGTCGGCGTCGGTCGCAGTGTCGGCGATCGACGCCGGAGCATAGGCGCCGCCCCCGCGGTAGTGATTCGGCGGCGTGCCGCTGCCCATGTTGGCGGCATAGTCGCCGCGAGCCAGCGTCTCGAGCCGCCGCTTCACCGACGTTGGCACCGCCACCACCCAGAAGTCGAGGCCAGCCCGCACGGGAGACACGCCCGGCGGTCTCCGTGACGGGCAGCTGAAAAGCGGCACCGGCGTGGTCAGCCGTCCTGCGGCGGCGTTGGCCTTCGCTTCGGCGTCGGTCATGCCTGCCCCGAGGTCGCGAAGGCCCCCCTGCTCCACCCACGGCAGGATGGTGAATACCCACCCGCCCGGCTGCCGCTCGTCGAAACCGCGGTCTGGGTCGCCCGTCCACTGGCCGCCCCATCCGCCCGACGGAAAGCTGCCGCGGGCCTGCTCATGCGTCAGGCAGGCAAGCGCGATCTGCTTGAGCTGTGAGATGCACTGCGTGCGACGGGCCGACTCGCGGGCGCTCTGCACGGCCGGCAGGAGGAGGCCAATCAGCGTGGCGATGATCGCCGCCACGACGAGCAGTTCCACGAGCGTCATGCCGACGCGGAAGCAGCCCCAACTGCGATCGAACTGGCGAGATGTGACGTTCATTGCGGATCGAGGTCGAGGATCGCGAGGCGGGCCTGCTCGTCAGGGTTTTGCACCGCAGCCCGGCCGGCGACGGCGATCCAGCAATCGTCGCCGGCGAGGCACATGGTGTCGATCTGCCAGCCGGGTCGCAGTTCGTCGAACGTCGAGAGTGTGGCGATGTCCGAGATGCGCAGACTATCCGCGTCGGCCGTGACGAGCACACGACAGTCGGAGGACCAGGCGATGTCGCAGATTTGTCGTTCGTGTGGGGCGAACGATCCGAGCCGTTTGCCAGTCGTGCCGTCGAAGAGATGAAGCGAACCATTCCGTAGGCCGCAGGCGAGCCGCGTGCCGTCTGGCGACCAAGCCATGGCAGCGATCGTGTCACCTACGTCATCAAGTTTGACTGCTGTCTCGACCGCACGACTTGCCCTCTCGAAGTGGATGATGGCTCCGGGTTTCCCAGCCACCGCAACGCGTGTTGCTCCGGATGGTGCGGCTTCC
>Ga0315904_10003589_pt1 | contig 22707 bp, 21 predicted proteins | sample LakEriMetagenome_6_FD_203529 | JGI IMG/M metagenome (GOLD analysis project Ga0315904, IMG submission 203529) | Freshwater fungal communities from buoy surface, Lake Erie, Ohio, United States - Buoy 12 MA120 | ecosystem: Environmental > Aquatic > Freshwater > Lake | place: USA: Lake Erie, Ohio... | reverse complement strand
TCAGTTCAGGATGAGTCCGCCGCGATGGTCATGGCCACTCCAACCCAGGAGTTCGTTGGGGAGGCGATGCAGGCTGCCAGGGGATCAACATCGGATCACCAAGACAGCGTTGCGGCTTGCACGGTTGGCTTGGCGCAAGCCTGGCCCGCCAGCCGCCAGCCGCCCACCCCCCTGGCCGATCTCGACATGGCGCTGGGGCAGTTGTGACCAACTTGTTCTGGAGTTTCGTCCTCTGGTTGATGCTCGCTTGGCCGAGCGTTGGCCTGGGCTGGCCCATGGCCGCAGCGGCCACTCCGGGGATCTGCGTGGGGCCCGTGTGTGCTGATTCCCTTTCACGCAGCAGCGTGTATCCGTGGCAGCTGCGGTTGCGGCTAAGCGATCAGCGCGGCCAGCTGGAACGGCTCACCGTGGATTGCCGCAACGGCCAGCTGAGCCCCAAGGAAGGGCCGGTAGATCGGGGATACGGAGCCGCGGTGGCGCGTCGCGCCTGCCGTCTCGCCTGAACGGCCAGGGTGCCTAGGCGGTGCCACGGGCGGCCAGGGGCCGCAGCCGGACGCGGACGATCAACCAGTTCAGGGGACTGGGGCGTTCCGTTGGTCAGGGCCTAGCGGTTGAATCACCCCCCCTAGTGTGCTGCTGACCCCACCCGAGCCATGCTCCAGGTTCCCCCCGTTGCCTTGATCCTGCCCGCCACGGCCTACCTGTGGTTTAAGACGCTGCACATCGTTGGCGTTGTGGTGTGGTTCGCGGGCCTGTTCTACCTGGTGAGGCTGTTCATCTACCACCGCGAAGCCGAAGACCTGGATGCCGATCTGCGCTGCGCCTTCCAACAGCAATATGGACTGATGCAGCGACGCTTGGCCAACATCATCACCACGCCGGGTATGGTGGTGGCCGTGAGCATGGCCATCGGCCTGCTTGTGGCCCAGCCCCTCTGGCTTAAACAGGGCTGGATGCATGCCAAGCTTGGCTTTGTGGCGATTCTGCTCGCTTATCACGTTTTTTGCTATCGCCTGATGGGCCAGTTGCAAACAGGGACCTGCAGCTGGACGCCCAAGCAGTTGCGTGCCCTCAATGAACTGCCCACTCTACTGCTGGTGCTGGTGGTGATGCTCGTGGTTTTCAAAGATCAGTTTCCCACCAATGCCGCCACCTGGTTCCTGGTTGCTCTGGTGGTGTTCATGGTCGCCTCGATCCAGTTCTACGCACGCTGGCGACGCTTGCGGGCCGAGCGTCTCGCCGCCGATCTCCCCGGCTGAGAACGATGTTGCGTGCCGCCGCTCTGCTACACCCGCTCACCTCGGTGTTGCGGTCCGTTGGGCCGGAGAGCTGCCCAGGTCAGTTGAACTTTCACTGCCACACCCTCTTGAGCGACGGCAGTCTCGATCCCCTCGTGCTGGCTCGGCAGGCCCAAGAGCTCGGCCTTGAGCAGATGGCCGTAACCGACCACCACAGCCTGGCAGCCCATGACCCCATCGCCGCCTGCTTCGCCGAAGGCCAACGAAGGGGGGAACGGGTGCCGACGTTGTGGCGCGGCGTGGAGATCAGCTGCCTGCTCGAGGGTTGCCTTGTGCACGTGTTGGCGTTGGGATTCGCGGAGCGGCACGATTCCCTCCAGCCTTACCTCCAAGGGGCGGCGGTGGTCGGCCCCGACCTCCATGCCGGAGCCGTTCTGAAGGCCATTCATCGGGCGGATGGTCTGGCCTTGCTGGCCCATCCGGCCCGGTATCGCCTGCCCCACACCCGCTTGATCGCCGCCGCCGCCGATCTGGGCTTCGATGGTGCCGAGGCTTGGTACGACTACAGCATGGACGGTGACTGGAGCCCCACGCCCCTGGTCTGCGAAGCGATCGCGGCCGACCTGGCGCGCCGTGGCCTGTTGAGCAGTTGCGGCACTGACTCGCATGGCTTCAACCTCTTCGCCCGCTAGCAGCGCTGCCGCTAGGGTTTGCTAACGCATTCCTCGTCTCCCCCGATGGGTCTGTTCGATCGCCTTCTGGGCAAGCCCGCCTCCTCAATCAAGGTTGCCGCTCAGGCCCAAGCCAAACCGGATCCGGAGGAAAAGTCCTTCTTCCTCGACGCCGACGCCTCCAGCAGCCTGGGAGATGTCAAGTTCATGCGACGGTCCAACACCATCCGCCGCACGTTCCCTGGCAATGCCGACAGCCCCGGCGAGAAGGAGCTGGTGGCCGAGGTGGCCTCCATGGAAGCCAGGGTCGAAAAGTCCACCCCGGGGCTCGGGGGCGCCACCGCACAAGAACAGGAACTCAGCCTCACAGGCGGTGTGCCCAAACAGGTGAAGAAAACCTTCGCCCAGCAGATGTCCAACGCCGAACTCGAGCAGCGGATGAAGGGATCCGCCGTGGCGGTCAACGCCCCCGGTGCCCAAACCGGCACTGCCCGCAAGGTGAAGGCTGAGGAATCCGTTAGCCAGGCAGGCAGCGGCGGCCAGGTGAACCGGCCCGGTTCGATCGACCCTTGGAAATCGGCGGCCCGCGACCTCAATTCCTAAGCCGCCCAGGCTGGCCGATCCTGGATGGCTCCGTCCTGGGCCCGCGAGGGTCGTGCCGACATCTCTCTCCTCCCCGGGGGGTTGGATCCAGTGATGCGATGCCGCAACAGCCAAAGCCGCAGGCCGATTGCCTGAGGCGCTCGACAGCATTCGATCTCCTTCAGGTTCGGATTTTGCTCAGTGCGCCTCGATGCTGGCATCGCTGCTGCGCACCAGGTCCCGCAGACCCTCCAGCTGCTGCGAACTGGCCCCTTCCCAGAGCCCCCGGTGGTGAGCCTCCAGGAGGCGCTCCGCCATATCTCTGAGCGCCCAAGGATTGCTCTGGCGCAGTCCGTTCAGCACCTCAGGGTCGCCCAGCCAGGTCTCCGTCAGCGCCCCGTAGCTCCAGTCCGGCACCCGCCCCGTGCTGGCGTCGTAGGCGAACAGGTAGTCGATGCTGGCGGCCATTTCGAAGCCGCCCTTGTAACCATGCCTCCCCATCGCCCGGATCCAGCGGGGATTGAGCAGCCGGGATCGCAGCACCTTGTCGAGTTCCACTTCCAGCCTGCGCATTCGGGGGCGGGCAGAACGGGAGTGATCGCCGAACCATAGGGCCGGCGCCTCACCGGTCAAACTTTCGACCGCCGCGCTCAATCCGCCCTGGAACTGGTAGTAGTCGTCGGAGTCGAGCAGGTCATGCTCGCGGTTGTCCTGGTTGTGGAGCACCACCTGGACGCCCCGCAGTCGCTGCTCCAAGCCCTGCCGATCCGGGACGGCATCGATCGCCAACGGATCGGCGGGGATAGCGTCGCTCGGGTTGGTCGCACTGTGATTGAGGGATCCGTAGCGCCAGGAACTCCAGGCGAGATAGGCCTCGCCCAGATCCTGCCGCCCTTCCCACTGGCCGCTGTCGATCAGCGACTGGAGGCCCGCTCCATAGGCCCCAGGTTGGGATCCATAGATGCGTGCGGCGTGACCCTCCAACCGGGCTGCGGCGGCCAGCGGGTTGAGCGACTCCGGCTCCTGCAAGGCCGCCACCAGGCGACAGGCCTGGTCGAACCAGGCCACCAGTTGGGGAAAGGCATCGCGAAACAAACCCGAGATCCGCAGGGTGACATCCACCCGCGGTCGATCCAGCTGAGATAACGGGATCGCCTCAATCCCCACCAGACGCCGCGACGGCCCGTCCCATCTGGGGCGCACACCCATCAAGGCCAGGGCCTGGGCGATGTCCTCCCCCCCATTCCGCATGGTGGCCGTGCCCCAAACGGAGAGCGCCAGACGGCGTAGATCCTCACCCTGCTCCTGAAGATGGAGCTCCAGCAGCAGCGCGGCGCTGCGACGCCCCAGGTCCCAGGCGGCCTCGGTAGGAAGCCCGCGCAGATCAACGCTGTAGAAGTTGCGCCCTGTGGGCAGCAGATCGGGCCGGCCGCGGGTGGGGGCACCCGATGGGCCGGCGGCGATGCGCCCGCCGGAGAGGCCGGTGAACAGGCCCTGGCGTTCGGCGATGGCACTGCCCAGCAGCCTGGGGATCAGCTGCTGACGCAGATGCCGCAACACCTGCTCGCACGCGGCTCCTGCCTGCGGCTCGGCGGTGAGAGGTGGGGACGGGGTGGAGCTCTGGGCGTCAGGGGACGCGATGGCGATCCGCAGTTCCCGTGTCACCAGCTCCAGGGCTTGGCGTTCCAACAGATCCACCGCATCGCCGACCCGCCTCAGACCGCGCGGATCCGGCGGAGCCGGGCCTTGGCAGGTCGGGCTGGAGGGCCCTTGCCCGGGAGCCTCAGCGGGTCTGGGGGGAAGCTCACCGGCTGCGAGGAGCGCCGCAAGCCGCTGGCGATCGGCCAGGTCCAACAGGTCTTCCTCCGTGGCCCCCCACGGGTCCAGCCCCAGCCCCAGATCCTGGGCCAAGGCCTGGGTGAGGCCCGGCAGGCCAGCCTGGGGCGCGCGGGCCAAGCAGAGAAGCAACTCCGCCAGGGCGGCTTCAGGCGGCAGGGTGCCGAAGGTGTGGAGGCCAAGGCGGATCTGGGCCTCCTTGAGCTCGCAGAGATAGCCATCGGCCGCTTCAAGGCGCTGCTCCAGTTCCGTCCCCGCCAGGGGCAGCTTCAAACGATTCAGTTCTCGCTCCAGTGCCTGACGCAGTTCAGCGCAGCGTTGGCCTCCCAGCTGGTTGGCTTCCCAGTACTCGTCCAGCAGGGCCTCCAGCCGCTGAAGATCGCCATGCAGGCCCGCACGACCGAGGGGGGGCGTGAGGTGGTCGATGATCACGGCCTGGGCGCGACGCTTGGCCTGGCTGCCTTCGCCGGGATCGTTGACGATGAAGGGATAAAGATGGGGAACGGGGCCGAGGGCCCATTCCGGGAAGCACTGGCTGGAAAGCCCCACCCCCTTGCCCGGCAACCACTCGAGGTTGCCGTGCTTGCCCAGATGCACCACCACATCCACGTCAAAACGCCGACGCAGCCAGAGGTAGGTGGCAAGGTAGGCGTGGGTGGGCGGCAGATCGGGACTGTGGAACGTGCTGGCCGGGTCACGGTCGTAGCCCCGCTCCGGCTGCAGCAGCATCACCAAGTGGCCAAAGCGTTTTCCCCGCAGCGGGAAGGCGGGGCGTCCCTCCCGATCCCCCTCCAGGCTGGGATCGGACAGCGGCGGCCCCCACTGGGCCTCAAGGCGGGTGCGTCCCTCCTGGGGGAGCGTCTCGTACCAGTCCAGGTAGGAGGCCAGCGGTAGATGGTCCATGGCGGGCCGGTGGCCACTTTCGGGGTCGTTGGTGCGGCCGGCCAACAGCGTGTGGATCAAGGCATCACCGTGCTCAGGTAACGGCTCGGCACCGAGGTCGTAACCGCCGTCCCGCAACCAGCGAAGGATCAAGGTGGCACTGGCCGGGGTATCCAGGCCAACGCCATTGGCGACACGGCTGTCGCGGGTGGGATAGTTCACCAGCACCAGGGCCACCCGGCGCTCGGCGGCCGATCTGTGCGCCAGCCGCACCCACGCCAGGGTGAGACGCGCGATCCACTCCAGCCGCTCCAGATCGGGCCGGTAGCTGGGCAGGGCGGTGTTCAGCTGTTCACTGATGCGATCCAATTCCTTGAACGCGGCCACCCGGGTGGTCAGCCGTCCGTCCAGTTCCGGCAGGGCCACCTGAAGAGTGAGATCCAGGGGGCCCATTCCGATGCTGCTGGCCTGCCACTGGGAGCGACTGCGGGCGCTACAGAGCAGCTGCAGCACCGGTACCGCCAGACGGTCCCAGAGGGGAGCGCCAAGCCCGGCCTCCTCGAAGCGGACGGAAGCAAACCCTGTGGCACACAGCACCAGCCGCACCCGTTCGCGACCGAGCCAATCGGCCACTCCCCGCTGCACGGCGGAATCACGCAAGCTGCTGACCCAAAGTGCCCGCGGCGCCAAGCCCTGGCGACGGAGCGCGGCGAGGGTCGCCTCCACCAGGGCCAAATCATTGGCTTGACGCCAGGCGCGATACACGATGACGCCGATGCGTTCGCCCGGCTCCTCCCGCCAGTCGTAGGGCTCAGGGTCTGGGGCGGGCAGCGGGATGGGAATGGCGGGCTGGCGGTTCTGCAGCAAGGCAGCCAGCACATCGAGAACCTGGAGGAGGTTGGAACGTCCGCCTTCCCGCAGGCAGGCAGCTAGGGCCTGGCACAGCTGTGGGGCCTCCGTGCCGAGGGTGCTGAGGGTCTGGTCTTCATCCGCCGTCCCAGCCAACACCAATAGCTTCCGCCCTGGGTGCTGAGACGCCCAGTCGCGCAGGCATTCGAGGCCATAGCTCCAGTGACCGCGCCCCCCCAACAACCGCACCACAAGCACGCGGGTGTCCCTGAGGCTGGTGCGCACGTAATGGTCCAGGACCGCCGGATGGGAGAGGGCCGCCAGGTTGAGAGCCCGTACTTCGGCGGGGAGTCGGGCTGGCTGATCACGGATCAGGGACGCGAGGCCAACCAGATCCGTGTCGGCGCTGCTGAGCAGCACCAGGGGGGCTGGCGGCTGCTCCACGAAGCTGACGTTGCCTTCATCCCCAGGGTCGCCGGGGACGGCTGCCAAACGATGCATGTCTCCATCCTGCAGGTGCGGTGAGAAGATCGGAGCACGTTGCTGCGGGTCATGCACAAATTTCTTCCCTTTGCCTGGTTTGGCGGCCGGTGTGTTCCGTTCGAGGAGGCCAAGCTTTCCGTGGCCACCCATGCGCTCCACTACGGAACCGGTGCATTCGGCGGCATGCGTGCCCTGCCCAATCCCCACAATCCGGCCGAAATGCTGCTGTTCCGGGCCAATCGCCATGCGCGCCGACTAAGCCAGAGCGCCAGGCTGTTGCTCACCGAGCTCAGCGAAGAGACGATCCATGCAGCGATCCAAGCGTTCCTGCAGGCGAATCGTCCCACGACGCCAATCTATCTGCGGCCTTATGTGTATACGAGTGATTTGGGAATTGCCCCAAGACTCCATGATATCCATACAGACTTTTTGATCTATGGCATCGAGCTGGGCGACTACCTCTCGCCAGAAGGTGTCAGTTGTCGCATCAGCAGCTGGACGCGCCAGGAAGATCGCTCTCTACCATTGCGCGGCAAGATCAGTGGCGCCTATATCACCAGTTCACTGGCCAAAACAGAAGCAGTCCGCAGCGGTTTTGACGAGGCTCTCCTCCTCAACAGCCGCGGCAAGGTGAGTGAAGCTAGTGGCATGAATCTATTCATCGTTCGCGATGGGGTTCTGATCACTCCTAGTGTTGATCAAGATATTTTGGAAGGCATCACCAGAGCCAGTATTCTTGAGTTGGCAACAGCCATGGGTATTCCCACCCTGGAACGAGCTGTCGACAAAAGCGAACTTTTCGTCGCCGATGAGGTGTTCCTGACTGGCACGGCCGCCCGGGTGACCCCCGTGCGCCGGATCGAAACGACGGACACGCCACCCCATCGCCCCCTGATGGATCGGTTGCGGGATCGGCTCACCGCGATCACAGAGGGGCAGGATCCAGACTATGAACACTGGGTCACCCGCTTACGCCTTGAGCCCTGAGCAAGGCCTTTCCCCGTCGATTGATGATCATGCCTCGTCCTGGATTTCTCGAGCGGCTCTACTCTCCAGAACGCCCAGTTCTGGTGTTTGACGGTGCGACAGGCACCTCTCTGCAGCAGATGAATCTAACCGCCGACGACTTCGGCGGTCCTGCCTTGGAAGGGTGCAACGAAAATTTGGTGGTCACGCGTCCAGACGCCGTGCAAGCCGTGCATCGCCAGTTTCTGGAAGTGGGCTGTGATGTGATTGAAACCGATACGTTTGGGGCTGCGTCCGTTGTGCTCGCTGAGTACGGGCTGGAAGATCAAGCCTTTGTCTTGAACCAGCGTGCAGCCCAGCTAGCACGACAAATCGCTGACCAGTTCAGTACGCCTGATCATCCAAGGTTTGTGGCGGGCTCAATGGGGCCAACCACCAAACTGCCAAGTTTGGGACACATTAGCTTCGATAGTCTTCGCACAGCATTCCAGGAACAGGCGGCGGGCTTGTTGGCGGGCGATGTGGATCTCTTCATCGTTGAGACGTGCCAGGATGTGCTGCAAATCAAGGCAGCTCTTCAGGGAATTGAGGCCGCATTTGCTGAAGCGGGCACACGCAGGCCGCTGATGGTCTCGGTCACCATGGAAACCACTGGCACCATGCTAGTGGGATCTGATATTGCGGCGGTCGTGGCCATCCTAGAGCCCTTCCCGATCGACATTCTGGGCCTGAATTGCGCTACGGGTCCCGAACAAATGAAAGGGCACATGCGCTATCTCAGCGAACATAGCCCCTTCGTGGTCAGTTGTATCCCGAATGCCGGCCTGCCCGAGAATATTGGCGGTGTGGCTCACTACCGCCTCACGCCGGTGGAGATGAAGATGCAGCTCATGCACTTCGTCGAAGATCTGGGTGTACAAGTGATCGGCGGCTGCTGCGGCACCACGCCAGCCCACATCGCCTCCCTGGTGGAGCTGGCCCGAGAGCTGCAGCCCGCCGCCCGACAGGTGAGACATCTCGTCTCCCCGGCGGGATCGGATAGCGCGGAGCCCCAGCCCGAATCTGTCCGCCCGGCTCTCGGCTACGAAGCGTCGGCGGCATCAATCTATGGTGTAACTAACTATCAGCAGGATAATTCTTTCCTGATCGTTGGCGAACGACTGAATGCAAGTGGCTCCAAGAAAGTGCGTGAACTCCTAAACTCAGAAGATTGGGATGGCCTCGTCGCTGTCGCCCGCAGCCAGGTGAAAGAAAATGCTCATGTCCTCGATGTCAACGTCGATTACGTCGGCCGCGATGGCGTTGTTGACATGCAAGCGCTTGTCAGTCGACTTGTCACCAATGTTAATTTGCCACTCATGCTCGACTCCACGGAGTGGCAGAAGATGGAGGCGGGCTTAAAGGTAGCTGGCGGGAAATGCTTGCTGAATTCTACCAATTATGAGGATGGCGACGAGCGTTTCTTCAAGGTGATCAGTCTTGCCAAGGACTATGGCGCCGGTGTGGTCATCGGCACCATCGATGAAGACGGAATGGCCCGCACGGCCGAGCGTAAGTTTGCCATCGCGGAGCGGGCTTATCACGATGCTCTGCGGTTTGGAATCCCAGCCCGTGAGCTGTTCTACGACCCCCTGGCGCTTCCGATCTCCACCGGTATCGAAGAGGATCGCGCCAATGGCTTGGCAACCCTTGAGGCGATCCGCATGATCCGCGAACGGTTGCCCGAGGTGCATGTGATGCTCGGAATCAGCAACATCAGTTTTGGCCTTTCGCCAGCCACTCGGATCGTGCTCAACTCGGTGTTCTTGCACGATTGCTGCGAGGCCGGCATGGATGCCGCAATCGTCAGCCCGGCCAAAATCCTGCCCCTGGTCAAGATCAGCGATGAACAGCAGCAGGTCTGCCGCGATCTGATATTCGACCGCCGTCGCTTTGAAATGGATGGCAGTCGCTCGGTCTGCGTCTATGACCCGTTGACGTCCCTGACCACGATGTTTGAAGGGGTCTCAGCCCGGGAGGCTCGCAACACCGGCCCCTCCTTGGCTGATCTACCGGTGGAAGATCGCTTGCGCCAGCACATCATTGATGGTGAGCGCATTGGCCTCGAAGCCTCCCTCCAAGAAGCGCTGCAACGTTACGAGCCCCTGCAGATCATCAATACGTTTCTACTCGATGGCATGAAGGTTGTCGGTGATCTGTTTGGTTCAGGCCAGATGCAGCTCCCCTTCGTCCTACAAAGCGCCGAAACGATGAAGGCAGCCGTTGCCCAACTCGAACCGTACATGGATAAAGCGGAGTCGGAATCGAGTAGCAAAGGTAAATTCCTGATCGCCACCGTCAAAGGGGATGTTCATGACATTGGCAAGAATCTTGTCGATATCATTCTGTCGAACAATGGCTATGACGTCATCAATCTGGGCATCAAGCAGGATGTCGACGCCATCGTTGCCGCCCAGCGCCAACACCAGGCCGATTGCATTGCCATGAGCGGGCTGTTGGTGAAGTCGACTGCCTTTATGAAAGATAATTTGTCGATCTTTAACGAGCAAGGCATCAGCGTACCGGTCATTCTGGGCGGCGCGGCCCTTACCCCGCGCTTTGTCCATGGCGACTGCCGCGAGGCCTACCAAGGACAAGTGGTGTATGGGCGGGACGCCTTCGCTGACCTGCGCTTCATGGATGCCCTAATGGACGCCAAGAATCGCAACCGCTGGGATGATCAGAAAGGCTTTCTCGATGGGCCACCCGACGGATTGGGGATCGCTCTGGGCCTTAAGGAGGGGGCCGCTGCGGCTTCGGCCCCTGAGGACGCAGAGCCCCTGCCCGCTGGCAACGGTGCCCATGGTGTTTCTGCCGCTGTTCAGCCTGCCACGGCTAGCAGTCCTGAAGCGATCGTTGCCAGCCTGGAACGTTCCGCGGAGGTGCCCGCCCAGCCAGCGCTGCAGCCTCCCTTCTGGGGCAGCAGAATTCTTGATGAACATCAAATCCCTCTGGCTGAGGTGGCCGCGTACCTCGACCGCAACGCCCTGTTCGCCGGCCAGTGGCAACTTCAGAGAGGTGCGAACCAAAGCCGGGAGGCCTATCAGGCCATGCTCCAGGACAAGGCGGAACCCGTTCTCGCCGAGCTGCTAAAGCAGATCAGCGAGGAAGCTCTGCTCACTCCCCGCGTGGCCTATGGCTACTTCCCCTGCGGTCGCCAAGGCAACAGTGTGGTGGTGTTTGACCCCCAAGGCCTGTCCGACTCCGCAGCACCCAGCGAGGCTGGGGCCGTTCTGGGTCGCTTCGATCTGCCGCGGCAGCGGGGCGGAAATCGCTACTGCATTGCTGACTTCTACCGCGATCTGGAACCGCGCCATGGGGGGGAGCTTGGTCCCACGGATGTGCTGCCGCTCCAGTCCGTCACGATGGGGGAACGGGCTAGCCAACACGCCCAGGAGCTGTTCCGCAGTGACCGCTACAGCGACTACCTCTACTTCCATGGTCTTGCGGTGCAGATGGCGGAAGCTCTGGCTGAGTGGACCCATGCCCGCATCCGCAAGGAACTGGGCTTCGCTGATCAGGAGCCCGACAACCTGCGCGCCATCTTGGCTCAACGTTATCGGGGCAGTCGCTACTCCTTTGGCTATCCGGCCTGCCCGGAAGTGGCCGATTCGCGCCAGCTGCTTGCCTGGCTCGACGCCGAGCGCATTGGCCTGCGGATGGACGACAGCGATCAGCTGGAGCCAGAACAGAGCACTACGGCGTTGGTGGCCCTGCACAGCAAGGCCCGTTACTTCAGCGCCTGATCCCATCCCGCTGTGACTGGTTCGTGGCAGGCTGATCGCTGCCCTGCCCACGAATCATGGACCTCTCGGGACCCGATGCCATCGACGCGGCGATCAGCGCCGGTGTTGATCTGGACGGCTCGCCCATCCCTGCCGCCAAGTTGGAGCTTTATCGGGAGGTGATGGATCTGGAGAACAACCGTCCCCGCAGTGGCGTGCTCAAGTCCATGCGCAACCGCATCGTGCGGAGCGGCGCCAAGCACCTCGACCAGCAGACCCTGGATCGTCGTCTCCAGGCTGCTGGCTGGGAGGGACTGAAGGCCAAGGAGATCGCCTTCTTCTACGGCTGAAGCTCAGCGAAGGGGCCCCCTGCGGGCCCGGTTCAGCTGCAGATCTCCTCAAGGGCGTCGATCACCTCTTGCTGGAATTGCTCAAGCTCATCGGAACCGCTCAGATCGAGGCCCTCACCAGCGGCATTCTGGGTGAGCTCCTGGAAATGGAAGGCTCCCTCGCCGTGGGCCAGAAACTCAATGGCGGAGGGTTCACCGCTCTCCTTGTAGGCGTCGCAAAGGGCCATAAAGGCTGCATCCTCGGTGAAATCCCAGCTCATGAAGGGGGGGGCCTGAAGTGTGGGTCGGGTGGTCTTTCCTGACCTTTAACGCCTCCCCCCCGGATTTCGTCAACCTCCTGGCAGCACTTTGTGCAGGACTCCGGCCAGACTGACCCCCCCCGCCGACCGACTGTGTCCGCCGCCGCCGCCCCCGCCGATCACGCTTCAGGCCGCAACGTGCTTGGCGAACTCCTTGTGATCTGCGGCTGTGAACCGATGACCGGCTGGTTCCGCGATGGCTCCTGCCGCACCGATTCCCGCGACCACGGCAGGCATACGGTCTGTTGCGTGGTCAATGAGGCCTTTCTCACCTACAGCCGCGCCCAGGGCAACGACCTGATGGCGCCAGCGCCGGACTACGGGTTTCCGGGCCTGCGGCCGGGCGATCACTGGTGCGTCTGCGCCGGTCGCTGGCTTGAGGCCTACCAGGACGGCATGGCCCCTCCGGTGCGTCTGGAAGCCTGCGAGGCCTCCGCCCTGGAGGTGATTCCCCTGGAGCTCCTGCAGGCCCACGCGGCCTGAGATCACCAGGGAATCGTCTGGCCATCCCAAGCCAGAAACTGGCCGCTCTGGCGGGGGCCCTGGGTTTCCAGCACGTCCAGGAGCTGTCGGGCTGCCCGCTGGGGAGAGAACAGCCGCTCCGCAGGCACCCCCGCCTGAAACGGGCCGGAGAGGGCCGTGGCTGTGGTGCCGGGGTGGAGAAGGGTCACACAGGCGAGAGGCAACCGCCTGGACCATTCGATCGCCAGGGTTTTCAACAACTGGTTCTGGGCGGCCTTGGCGGCCCTGTAGGCATACCAGCCCCCGAGCTGGTTGTCGCCGATGCTGCCCACCCGAGCCGACAGGCTGGCGAAGTGACTGGGCTCGTTGCGCGGCAGCAAGGGCTCCAGTTCCCGAGCCAGCAGCAGCGGTCCAAAGCCGTTGATCGCAAAGCTGCGGCTGAACGCCTGGCGGGACACCTGGCTGAGCCGTTTCTCCGGCATCAGGCCATCGCCGTGCAGCCAGCCCGAACACACCACGATCAGCCGCAGCGAGCTGATCCGTTCCCTTGCCTGGATGCCGAAGGCCTCGATGCTGCCCTCCTCCTCCAGATCCAGCCGCAGATCACCCTGCCGCCGTCCCGCCGTGATCAGGCGCAGCCCCGGGGCTCGGCCGGCCAGCTCGACGCCCATCGCCGAGCCGATGCCACCGAGGCCGAGGATCAGGGCCTCTCCTTGCCAGTCCTGCCAGGGGCCTGGGTTGGCCATCCCGTCTGCTCCGCATGCATGGCGCATGATGGCGAAGCCGCGACGGGGGGATGGGGCTGCGGATCAGCGTGTTGGGACGGGGGGCCTGGGGCAGCACCCTGGAGCAGCTCTGGAGCCAGGGAGGCCATGGGCTGCGCGCCTGGTCGCGGCGCCAGGGGGGCGATCCCCGGGAGCTGTTGGACGACTGCGACCTTGTGGTGTCAGCGCTGGCCATGGAGGGTTTGCGGCCCGTGGCCTCGCTGCTGGGCCCCCACTGGCCGCCAGGGCTGCCGCTGCTGAGCTGCAGCAAAGGGATCGACATCGAGACCCTGTGCACCGCCAGCGGCCTGTGGCGGTTCCACCTGGGGGAGAACCCGATTGCCGTGCTCAGCGGGCCGAACTTGGCGGATGAACTGCGGCGAGGACTGCCGGCGGCCAGTGTGATCGCCAGTGCGAATGGGGAGCTGGCAACGCACCTGCAGGGAGCGTTGCGCACGCCCAACCTGCGCCTTTACCGCAACAACGACCCGATCGGCACAGAAGCGGCGGGGGCGCTCAAAAACGTGATGGCCCTGGCGGCGGGCGTGAGCGATGGCCTTGGGCTGGGCGCCAATGCCCGGGCCTCCTTGCTGTGTCGTGGCCTTGCTGAGATCGGGGTGGTGTTGCAGGCATTGGGAGGCCAGTCCGCCACCCTGTACGGGCTGGCTGGGCTTGGTGACCTGCTGGCCACCGCCACAAGCCCCCTGAGCCGGAACTACCGCTGCGGGCTGCTGTTGGCCGAGGGACTCCACGAAGGGGAAGCCCTCAGCCGGATCGGAGCCACTGTGGAGGGCACCCGCACCGCTCGGGCCACCCTCCAGCTGGCCCGACGCCACGGCTGGGCTGTGCCGATCTGCACCCAGGTGGTGCACCTGCTGGAGGGAATCAGTGATGCCCCAACGGCCGTGCGTGCCTTGATGGAGCGTGATCCTCGCGCCGAGGCCGAAGCGTGACGAGCCTGCCCCCACTGAATCCGGCCGGGCTTCCGGCCGTTTTGATTGAGGCCTTCAGCGGCAAGCCCCACCATGGCAATGGGGCCGCAGTCGTGTTGTTGAGCACGCCCATGGCGCCCGAGGGGATGCAGGCGGTGGCCGGCAGCCTGCGCCAGTCGGAAACCGCGTTCCTCCTGCCATGGCAAGGTGCCTGGCTGCTGCGCTGGTTCACGCCAACCTGCGAGGTGCCGCTCTGCGGACACGCCACCCTGGCCGCCGTTTTGGCGCTGGGCCATTGGCAGCTGATCGAGGCAGGCGAAGCGGTTCGGTTGCTGAGCCGCAGCGGGCCGCTGCCTTCGCTGTGCCTGAAGACACCGCGCCTCGCCAGGGCGGGCCTTGGCTGGATTGAGATCCCTGGCGGTGCGTTGCTTAAGGCCGAACGGCCTGTGCTGCTTGAGCGTCTGTTGGACGAGTTCTTGGGATGCGCCCCCCTGGCGTTCTGGCGATCGGCACTGGGCTACGCGGTGGCCTTGCTGCCGGAGGACGCGCCCCTGGCGGAGATGGCTTGTCTCGCCGATGATCTTGATGACGACCTGGGGACAGGTCTGGTGCTGATGCAGGCGGTCGCCCGGACCCCCGAGCAGCTGGCCGGCCTTCGCTCCGCCGAAGCGTTGGCGGAGCTTGATGATCTGGAGGCTCAGGCGGACTACCGCCTGCGGTTCTTTGCCCCGCGGCTCGGGATTCGCGAGGATCCGGTGACCGGTTCAGCCCACGCCTTGGTGGCCCGCTGGTGGCAGGAACGCCTCGGCCAAGCGCGGGTGGTGGGTTGGCAATGCTCTGACCGTCCCGGAGGGGTTGTCAGCGAAGGGGGCGGATCAGGCATGATCCGCCTGACGGGCAAGGGAGTGCTGTTGTGGGATGGTCATCTCAAGGTGCAGCCCCCCGCCTGCTCAGGGGCTTCAGGATGGCGATTGGCCGATCAGGATCCCTGATCAACAATCTGCGTCGCCACCCCCTGTTTGTCAGTGTTCCCCTGGCAGGGGCCGCGATCGGCATAGGCATCGCGGCTCAGGCTCTGCTGCGGCCAGCCCCCTCCAGAGGCGATGCGGACCTGCTGGATGCCTTGATGGCTCAGCCCAAGGCCAGCTCAACCGTGCCGGAGAAGCCCGGCCAGCCGCTGCCAGCCGGCCCAACGACTGCCGCTAACGAAACGCAATCGCTCATCGCCCAACGGGGCCAAGATGGCGCCTTGCCCGACCCCTCAGCGGGTCGGGCACTGAATCTTGAGATCCGGGTGGCCCTGCTCAAGGCCTCACCCCAATCGACCCTTTCGGCGACAGGCCCTTGGCTGCTCCGCGACCGCCAAGGGCGTGAGCTGCAGCGGGGCAACGCCAGGGAGAGCGCCAACGTTGGCTCCGCGTTCGACAACCTGGCTGAGGTGTGGCTTGAGACGGGTCCAGCCGACCGCGTGACGGTGAATGGGCAGGCCTACGAGGGCCGCTTGCGTGTGCTGCGCGGTTCGAATGGCGTGCTGCTGATCAACCACTTGCCCCTGGAGAGCTACATCAGCTCAGTGGTCGGTGCCGAAATGCCCAGCCACTGGCAGATGGAAGCCTTGCGGGCTCAGGCCGTGGCGGCACGCTCCTATGCCTTGGCCCACATGGCCCGCCCGGCTGACCCCCATTGGCACTTGGGCGACACCACCCGCTGGCAGGCTTACAGCGGCATCGAAAGTGTGAGCGAGCGCAGCCGTCAGGCCACCTCCAGCACGGCAGGGGTGATCCTCAGTTACCAAGGAGGGATCGTGGAAAGCCTATATGCGGCCACCCAGGGCATCGTGGATGAGGCCCACGCCCACCTGGGAGCCAGCATGAGCCAAACCGGCGCCCAAGATCTCGCGCAGCAGGGGCTGCGCTTCAATCAAATCCTCAGCCGCTATTACCGGGGAGCCACCCTGGCCAGGCTCCAGGCCGGTGCGGGCTGAACACTTCTGGCACCGGGCCCGCGATGTGGCCGCCAGCGCGCTTCAGCAGGGCGCGTTGGTCCCCCTGCAAACCCGCGAGCTTCAGCTGCCAGGCCTTCTGCCGTTTCAGCTGCGACAGCTTGTCTCTGCGGTGCCTCGCCATCTGCGTGAGGCGGGTCCAAGGCCCAATCCGTTCCTTCCCTGGGATCGCCCCTTGCAGGTTGAGCATCTGGCCAGCGGCCATGTGCTGTTGCTGAATAAATATCCCGTGCAGGGAGAACACATGCTGCTGATCACGGACCAGTGGAAGCCCCAAGACGGCTGGATCAGTCCCGCGGACTGGGAGGCGGTGATGACGGTCTCAGCCGATACCGGAGGTCTGTGGTTTTTCAATAGTCACGCCACAGCGGGCGCCAGCCAGCCGCATCGCCACCTCCAGCTGTTACCTCGCCGGATCGGTCAGTCCAGTTGCCCCCTGGCGCCCCTACTGCAGGCCCAACTGCTCGAAGCCGCTCCCCGCTGGTCTTGGAGTTACAGACTCTGTCGCCGTGGCCAGGATGGGTATGGCGCCGACTTGGGAGTGCTCTACCACGAACTGGCCAGATCTTTGCAGCTCGGCGATCCAGACCGCGACCCTCGCCCACGCCACCCTTACAACCTCTTGTTCGACGATGACTGGTTCTTGATCGTGCGTCGCCGACGCGAGCACGGCGCTGGGTTCAGCGTGAATGGGCTGGGATTTGCTGGTTATCTGCTCTGCACAGCTAGCTCAGACCTGGAGTGGCTGCGGCAGCACGGTCCCTGGACCCTGCTGCAGTCGGTGGCCGAGCCAGCCTGAACGATTCAGGTGTTTTTACGCTTGCGAGCTCAGGCCCCGATGGTGCCCCCTGGTAATGGAGCTGTCCGCCGCCGATCTCTGGAGGCGAGCGGCGCCCCCTACATCCACGCATCCATCGAGTTCCATGACACCAAGACCCTCAAGCCTGGCCCAGCGTCGTGCCGCGGCGATCCGGGAACGCAACCGCCGCGTCGTCGCCTATCGCCACCTGGTGGAGCCCTTTGCCAGCCACTACGCCCACCACAGCCAGGAGCCCCTGGAGGACCTCAGCCAGGTCGGCCTGTTGGGTTTGATCCGGGCAGCCGAGCTGTACAACAGCGCCAAAGGCATCCCCTTTGAGGTGTTCGCCAGGCCCCACGTGCGAGGCGCGATCCTCCACCATCTCCGGGACCTCGCGCCGATGGTGCGGCTGCCGCGGCGTCAGGCCGAACTTCGAGACCGGCTCAGCCGGTTGGAAAAGAGCCAGGACGGCCAGTCATCAGCCGACTGCCGGGCCTCCCTCAGCGGCACGCAGCCTCTGCGTGAAGCCCTGGGTGTCGACGAGACGACATGGAGGGAGCTGCTTGTTTGGAGAGGATTTCGCCGCCCCATGCAATGCGAGGGCGAATGGTTGGAGGCGGTGCCCTCCCCTGCCACAGACCCCACTGATGGGGAGTCGCACTCGACGCTGGAGGCGATGCTGACCCTGTTGGAGCCCCGCCAGCGTCAGGTGGTTCGCCAGGTGGTGCTCGAAGGTGTCAGTTACCGCCAGCTGGGGCGGCAGCTGGAGATGAGTCCAATGACCGTACAGCGCCTGCTCCATCGGGGTTTGGAGCGTCTGCGTGAGCAGATCCAGTCGGGCGTGCTCACTCAGCCACGCCCGCTCCATCGAGGGGTTTGCCGCGCTGCATCTGCCGCTCCAGCGTGCTGATGGCCGCATTCAGGGCCGCCAACTGACGCTCGACGCCGTCCCTCCAGAAGGTCAGCATGCGCAGCTTGCGCTCCTGGTGGCGTCGCAGTCCGTCGGTGGCATCGGACCCAGCGCAGCAGCTGAAGGGGGGGAGCATGGGAAACTGTGGAGACTCCCCTAGTTTCTAGCGACCGTGCCTGGCTCCTGGTGACCGTCTAGGACACAACCCTATCGATTGGCCATCCCTGCGGAGATTTCGCTAGAAGGCCCTAATGCGCCGTCGGCCGCACCACCAACACAACACCCAACGTCCGCAGCAGACCTGGCTTGAACAAAGTGCGACCCGCTGGATCCATCCGTACCGCTCTGGTTGCGATGGTGGTTGTCGCCATTTCCCAAGCCACCCCCGCCGTAGCGTTCGTGGCCCTCATGGCTGGCCAGTCGGCGCGGCCGCTCAACGGTACATTCAACAATGTGCCAGTTCTCCATTCCAACCAGCCCGAGGAGGTGGAAGGGCCAGGCATCCTGATCAACACGGCGCCTGGCTTTGCCTACTCGGAAGAGACACGCCAAAACCTGAGCAACGCTGAGTATAGCTTCCAAGGCGCTTTTGGTCTGCATATCCATCACAAATACTTTCCACCCTATCGCAATACAATATCAGCCAAGGAGCGTCGTTCCGAGCTAAATTTGGCTGCCATCCTCATCAACCCAGGCACGCAGGCAGTCCACATCAGATTTAGTGCCGGCGCAGTGCGGAACAGCTTTGAGGCTCCCTACCTTGCCAATAACCTGATGGGAGTTAAACCACTCGGTGTTCGCCCCTGGAATACCGGTCCTGGCGATGCAACCGCTGTACAGATGTTGCGCGGCAAGCTCGATTCCCGCCTTGTGGACGAGATCACGATCCCGCCCCGCAGCAGGATCGTTCTGTTCAACACTCCCTTGCCTGCCCTTGGCATCGCCAATGCACTGCTCAAGGGCATCAGCGACGGTCCCTTTCAGGTTGCTGTGGTAGCTGTTCGCGATCCTCAATCAGATGCAGATGTGATCAACGTACTAGATGCCGGTCGGTTGGCGCCGGGTCGCATCTACCTAAATCGCATCGCCGACATTCATGCGAGGCGCATTTTCTCCAGGGTTGGCGGGGTCGCCTTGGGCGATTCCTACCAGGCAACGATCAATCACGATCTCAATACACAGGGTCCGTTGCACGTACCCCTCACCAGTACGGATCGCCATAACTTTGGCACCCGCGATGTCCAGGTCAACCCGTTAGCTTCGCGGATGGTGGACTCCTCACTGGATAACGTTGGTACCTACGGAGTAAGATTTGACGTTGATCTGAACCTGATTGGCAGCGGTCCTTACGAACTGGCGTTCAGCCATCCATCGCCCAATGGAGGCAGGGATTTCACCGCGTTCCGGGGCTCCATCCAGATTCAAACCCAGGATGGCCAACAGGAAGTCCACGTTGGCCTTCGCTCCGGCCAGAGCGTCTCGCTGGCGTCGCTGAGCTTGAGGCCTGGCGTCAGCAATCCCATCCGGGTCAGCCTTGTCTATCCCGCGGATGCCACCCCGGGTCATCTGCTCAGCGTCGTCAGCGCTAGCCAACTCGCCAGGGCTCAGGAAAGGGAGCGGCAGCTTGAGGTGGCGCGCGCCGCCGCGAGTGCCAATCAACCACCACGCAACGCCCCCCCTCCCCCCGTCGGCCTGCCCTTGGCGGAAATAACGCCGCCGCCTCCGGTGCTGCGCCCGCCAGCTTCCCTAACTCCCGCGGCCCCGGCGATGCCGCGGCGCCAGCCCCCGCCCTCCACATGGGACGGATTGCCATCTGAGCCGCCAGCGATCAATCAACAGTTGCCCCTGCCGAGCGCCACGATTGGCCGTCTGGCTGGTCAGGATCAGGGCGTTGAAGAGCATTACCGTCGTCTTGTCGATGCCCAGGAGAGGCAGCAACGCATTTTCTATCAGCCATGAACGCTTGCCCGCCGACATCGCGAGTTCACGCCGATAGAACGGGCCGAACGCTCGGGAGCCATGGCTGAACCGTCCGAGGAGCGTCGACGCATCCAACTCAATCTGAAGTTGAGCCTGCTGGAGCAGGTCGATAGCCTGAAGAAAGAATGGGGCATTCGCAACCGCGGCGAGGTGTTTGAGCGCCTGTTGGAGGAGGTTTTCGGCACCACTGAGCAGGATCACGAGGTTGAAAGCGAAACAACCGTCCACCACGCTGGGGTGGTCGAGCATGTATTGGATGAGCAATTAGCGCTGGTCCTCGTCGGTCCAGGGACCTTGAAGAGCCAGGAGGCCCCTGAACCTGCCGTGAAACCAAACAGCGCCGACCTACCTTCCCGTCGGCGTGGCGGCATAGACTTACCTGGATTTGTACAGCGGAATACCCAGCAGTTGCGTCGCAGCTTCCAAGCGCATTCCTACGCCGAGCCTGGCCTGCCGACAGCGCCGGCCATCGCCATGGATGTGGTGCATCAAGCCCAGTCCCAAGCCCGAGAGCACTGGCTGGATCTCTATGGCCAAGCACCTACCGATGCTGTCCTGGAAGCGGCCATGCTCTGGCTGGCACGTGATGTTTGGCCCCAGTGCGACCAATGCGAAGGGCGCAGCTTTACCTGGTCTAGTGCCTGTCACGCCATGACAGAACTCGTCCGGGATTGGCAGGATGCTCCTCCCAGTTTTGAGCGAGTGATCGTGATGGCGGGTATTCTCGAAGACCCGTACAGTGCCACCACTTTGCCGGTGCGGATCCCAACCCTGATCCGCTCGTTCACACAGCGATTCCGCCGCAGGCGTGGCGGCACCTCCTTCGCGATGCTCGAGCAAACGATGACGGTCCAGGGAGCGCTGAAAACACTGCAGGTGCATCCCACTCCGGATCAAGGGATCACGCTGGGCCAAATCCGAGAGGCCTATCGGGAGATGGCGCTACAACACCATCCGGATTCTGGCGGATCGGTGGAGGCGATGCGGAGGATCAATGAGGCCTACCAACTGTTGAAGGAGCTTTATCGCCAACGCTAAGCTCCTCCCTTAGGCACTCGACTCGCAGCCGGTATCCAGCGGCCCATGCAGCGAAGTTGGCGATCGGCCCATGTTCAGCCGCGGCTGCCGGGGATGGGATCTCGGCGCGGAAGGAAACGGCCGTCCGCCGGCACCAGGCTTTACCTCAGACCCAAGACGCCAGCCCAACGCATAGACCATGGCAGTTGTCTCGGACAAGACACTCTGCGAGACTCAACAAGAGTCTCATTTGGACCTAAGGAGATCGTCTTCCAGGTCTGTCGCCCCGTCGGGCTCGGCTAATCGACGACGGCGCCGCCCCCTCGTACGGGATCATGGCTGCCATGTGAGATTCCAGCCTGAAGGCCAGCGCTGGAGGTCCGTCGCGTCGATTGGCGACACCACTTCGCCGCAAAGACAAGGGTCTCAGATGAGATGCGTACCGGGACTATTGATCAGTCTCATATGGGATGCAGCAGATTGTTGTCTGCGCTCTTCGGGCGGCGATCTGCCGCCGCCGCCGATGGAATCAGAGTCTCCCCCAATGCAAAGCAAGGCCCCTTGGAACGGAACCACTCCGAAATTTTTTGTCTTGGCCCAACCGCCGCTCAAATCGCTCAGCACGGTGGCTCGCAACAATCGATGGGCGCCGTTGCGAACCATTCAAGGGCAGCAGCGATCGATTACTTTGTCTCGACAGTCTTATGAAGGTCCTGTTCTTGGACTTATTCAGGGATTCGGATGAGACATCCAATCCTGTTTTTTTGTGCGGTTCTGGCTGCGGTGGATGATTATTCCCCGCCTCGCTCCTGCGCCAAGCCCCACCCCAAATGGCAAAACCAGGCGAGCCCATGAGAGGGGCATTTGCGCTCGGCATGAGACGCAGCAAGACCACAACCGCGAGCATCAAGGTTGGCGCTTCTGCTCTGTGGCCGGAGCAATGTGTCCAGCAGCGCATGGGGCGGGTGCTCCATGGTCCAAGCCTGTCCATCGCACCGTAAGAAACTTGTGGCAGCAACCGATCTCAAGACCTTTGTCCAGTTGCGTATCTGTGGTAAACACAGATACGCAAGCCACCTGGCGCCTTGCTTTGGCTCGGGACTGGACCAGCTGGCTCCAGAAGCGATCCGATCATCCCATCCTGGTCTCAGTCTTAGACACGTTCCGAGTCGTATCTGAGACAGCTAAACGGATGTTGGGGGTCGAGTCTTTTGCGGCTGGAACTCTGCCGAGCTCCGCAAACGCTCCTGCCAAGAACCCCGAACCAGGGGGGAGGCTCGCATCAGCCAGGGGCCGAGCCAACACGCACGACTCACCATTCCACAGAGGCATAGGCGGGAGACAAGCACTCGTGGTGCTGCAACCGCTTGCTGAGTTCCAGGCAGCATGGTCTCCACCGCCGCACAGATCTTCGTCCACGAGCCCCCGTGCCACGGTGAGCGCTAGGCCCACGCCCAACGCATGCGCATCTCACTTATCTCAGATAGCTCCCGCAGGGAGACTTGTATCAAGTCTTACCCGAGACTAGCGATTCATTGATGGAGCCTCGGCACGTGCCCGCCATGAGCTGGGCGGTGGAGTTGATGCTTGCTCTCAAGCGGCCATCGTGGGATCAGCAACGATCGATTAGGGCTATTCCGCATCTCTCGGCAGCTGGGGTGGGTGTCCGACGCCATTGAAGTTGGCAGGCCAAGGGGATCAGCACGGGACAGGTGGGTTGGCGGGAGTCTTGGTAGATCCGGTTCAAACGTGTCGAATCCATCCCAGCGCCTAGAGGCATTGCTGAGCCCTGCAAGCAACCAAGATCAATCCGTTCGCTAGCCCCAAACCGCCGGCTGCACACCCTCTTGGCCCAAGCGACAGGCGAAGAGCAAAATGACTCACCAATCTCACATGGGTCAAATTGTGAGTCCTACTATGA
>Ga0315904_10003586_pt1 | contig 22732 bp, 16 predicted proteins | sample LakEriMetagenome_6_FD_203529 | JGI IMG/M metagenome (GOLD analysis project Ga0315904, IMG submission 203529) | Freshwater fungal communities from buoy surface, Lake Erie, Ohio, United States - Buoy 12 MA120 | ecosystem: Environmental > Aquatic > Freshwater > Lake | place: USA: Lake Erie, Ohio... | reverse complement strand
GGCGCGGAACTCCCGCACTAAAGCTGTCCAACCCGCCCCGAATGTGTAACCCTAACCCGCAAGAGTGTTACCTATGTTCTGACCCAAAAGTGTTACCTATGTTCTGACCGCGCCAGCGGGGTGGAAATTTCTTACAATCAACCATCAACTCCCAACCATCAACCTCTTTGAAAACACCAGCGAGTCCCGCCCGCTGGCTTCGAACTGCGAGCGGCGGCGCTCCGGCAGGGCGTCCACCGAGGCTTGTTGGTATCCTAGACCGGCGAAGAAATCCGCCGCGCGGTTGGTGAGCGCGAACACGCGCGGAATACCCGCCTGCCGGGCGATCTCCTCCGCATGCCCGACGAGCTGTTTGCCATATCCCCTGCCCTCGTGCGCCTGTTTCACGTAAAGGCAGGCCACCTCGCCGCATTGTTCCGCGGGATACGGGTGCAGCGCCACGCAGGCCACGACGTTGTCGTCGATGGCCATCACATGGAAATCACCAATGCGCGACTGAATGTCCTCATAAGTGCGCTCCACGAGTTTGGTGCGGCGCACCGAGCGGCCGATCATTCCCAACAACTCCGGGATGTCCTCCTCGCGCAGCGGACGGATCATGCGGTAACTGTCGGCGTGAACCATGGTGCCGACGCCTTCGTTGGAGAAAATCTCATCGACGAGCACGCCCTGCCGGCGGCCGTTGAGGACATGGACGCGGGGCACGCCGCGCAGGCAGGCGGATGCCGCGGCTTCCAACAAAGCGATGCCGTCGGGATTGGCGCGGCTGCCGAGCGACTCCGCCTCCGCCGCGCGGATGGCATGGGCGGGCGCACCATCGATAAGGATTTCGTTTTCTAGCAGGGTGATGATTTTTGCAACGCCGATCCCCAGCGCGAAGTCCACCACCGGATCATCAAGCGGGCCGGTGGCCGAGGCATCGATCACCGCGGACTGGCCTCGGGCGAGGATTTCGCGCGTTTCGCGGACGGCCTCCGGATCGGTGATCGGACGGGAAACGCGCGCCGCCATGATCTCGCATTCGAGCGTCCAGTCGAACAAGTCCTTCAAGTCCCCGCCGAGCACGCCGAGCACGAGTTTCACGCCCAGATCCTCCAGCACGGCGAGGTCAAGAAGCGTTTCCGCAACAGCGGGTTCCGGCAGCAGACCGGCCTCGATCAGCACAAGAAACACCTTGCCCCGGAACTGGGGAATGTATTGCAGGACTTCGCGGACGTCGCTCGATTGCGCCATGCGTTTTTCTATCAAACGCGGCGATGCCCGCAAGGACGGGTTTGGCCGGGGAAGACTCTTCCCAATCCAGATTTTTTCACCGCAAAGCCGCTGAGGTCGCAAAGGGATCGCAAAGAGGTTTAAAAAAGCTGGCAATAGCCTGTAATCAGTCTGCAATTCATAAATGGTCCCCTGTTCTTAAAGAAAATTCTCTGCGATCCTTTGCGACCTCAGCGGCTTTGCGGTATGTCATTTTTTTGATTCATCGGCTCCGGGGTTCGGCGGGAAAGAAGCTGGATTCCCTTCGCGGCGGATGCTTGCATGTCAGTCATCCATGCATGACGACCTGATCCAACTCCTGCGGCACCGCGAATCCGTCATCGCCGACCACGCATGGCGCGAACGTGATGCCGCGGGCCAACTCGCCGCGTTGCGCGAGGTTTCAGAAAAAATCTCCGCCTGGGCGGAAACCCGGCACTCGCGGATTGATCCGCGCCTGCGGCATTATCTCGCCAACGCCAGCTTCGCCAAGGCTCTGGCCCACTGCGAGGAACAAACCGGCGCGTGACGAGGCCCATTGAAATGCTTTCCAAGCCGCCTCCGGCGATGTAAAACCCCATCCGTCCATGAAAACCTTTTTGATATTGTTCGCGACCGTTGTCTCATGCGCGCTGGGCTATTGGGCCGAACCCAGGCTGCGTTCCCACGTTTCCGCGCCCCCGGTCGCCAAGACTCCGAAACCGGCGACTCCCACGGCCACGGGAGTTGCCACGATTGTTGAAACTCCCGCCGGCAACAACGGCGGCCTTCTCCCCGAAAAAATCACCCTCAAGAAAAAAGTGCAGTTTGCCGACCAGTCATCGGGGCTGACCATGACAATCGACGCCGGCAGCGAAGTCCGGTTGATTCGCATCGATGGGGATAATGCGATCGTGCGCATCGGGGAAACGGATTACACGATCATTGTTCCAATCGCGCATACCGATCTTCACGCGCGACTCGGACAAACCGAGTCCGAACCAATCAAACCCATTATCGTGCCTGAAGTCGTGCCCGAACCGGCACCGGAAGCTACGCCCGCACCCGCGCCGGAACCCGCGCCCGCACCGGAGCCCGCCCCCGAAACCACTCCGGCACCCGCCCCCGAAACCGCGCCTGAGCCGGCACCCGAACCCGCCCCGCAACCGGAGCCGGCACCTGCGCCCGAAACCGCGCCAGCCCCTCCCGCAGCCGGAAAAGTCGATGTGGTGGGCGTCATGCGGGAAAGTATCCGCAACGGTGAAATCAAGGAATTCGAGTTCACCCAGGTGCAGGATTGGAAAGCCTCCGAGGATGAAACGATCGATGGCCAGGTTTACCAAACCGGACTGGTCTCTTATGAGGCCGAGACCATTTTCGGAGCCAAAACCATCCAGGCCAAGGCGCTCATCCAAAACGGCAAGGTCGTGCGCTGGATCTGGCCCAAGAGCGGCGTGCAAATCCAATGAGTGCGGCAATCCGGCGCGCGCTCGTCGTCGTGCTCGACTCCGCGGGCTGCGGCCATGCGCCGGACGCCGCGGACTACGGCGATGAAGGAGCCGACACGCTCGGGCACTTGATGGAACGCATACCGGATCTCGATCTGCCGAACCTCGCGTCGCTCGGGTTATATGACATCACCGCTCCGGACAAACCCGCGAACTTGTTAGAAAATGCGTTGTGGACGCGCCTCACCGCACATTCCGCCGGCAAGGACACCACCACCGGCCACTGGGAGTTGATGGGTTGCACTCTCGATCAACCTTTCGCAACCTTTGAAAAATTCCCCGAAGAACTCATCGACGAACTGCAACGCCGCTGCGCCGTCGAGTTCATCGGCAACCACGCCGCATCCGGCACGGAGATCCTCGAAAAGCTCGGCATGGAGCACCTGCGCACCCGCAGGCCCATCCTCTACACCAGCGCCGACAGCGTGATGCAGATCGCCGCGCATGAGGAAGTCTTCGGATTGGACCGGCTGTGGGCGCTGTGCAAAACCGCGCGCAAACTGCTCGACGAGCGCGGCATCCGCATCGGCCGCGTGATCGCACGGCCTTTCCTCGGCAACTCGCCTGCGGATTTCAAACGCACCGGCAACCGCCACGACTACTCGCTCATGCCCGGCGAGACCGCCCTCAACCGCTTGCAAAAAGCCGGAGTGCAAACCATCGGCGTCGGCAAGATTTCCGACATCTTCGCAGGCTCCGGCATCAGCGAATCCCAACCCACGAAATCCAACGCCGGGGGCATGGCGGCCATCGACATGCTGTGGACGGAAGACCGGCCCGCAACGCACTTCATCTTCGCAAACCTCGTGGACTTCGACACGCTCTACGGCCACCGCCGCGATCCCGAGGGCTATGCAAACTGCCTCAGGGAATTCGATGCATGGCTGGGAAAATTCCTGCCCAAAGTGCGGCCCGGCGATCTCGTCATGATCACCGCCGATCACGGCAACGACCCCTATCACACCGGCACCGATCACACCCGCGAGCAAGTCCCGCTGTTGGCACTCGGACTTAAGTCTGAAATGAAAGCCGAAGTCTTCGCCGACGTCGCGCGAATGGTGGAAAACCATTTTGCCTGAAAAATCTGCCCATGCTTGCCAGGTTCGCAAACGTTGTTTAACCCAAGCAGCATGCATTGGAACGACACTTTCCTCGCCCTCTTCGACCGCTGTGTGAGCCTCTACCGCGGCGGTAATGATCACTTCGAGAGTTATTACTCGCCGGAGGATCTCGCGTTTCTCGCATCCATCGGCTGCCGCACGCGCGAGTTCTTTGATTTCGTGGAGGACTACTGCAATGACAACACGCCGAGTGCCGCCACCGCGCTGTTGGTGGCCGCCGTGCGCCGCGATTATTTCCTAACCGTGCAGCATGCCAAGACATCCGGCGAAGCGGACCTCAACCGCGACAGCGTCCCATCCTTCGGCGAGCAACTCTCGGGCATCCACTACCTGCCGCGCATCCTCGCCAAGGCCCGCGCCAAGCTCCGCGGCACGCTCGATCCCGACCTCATGTATGGCTGCGGCGGCGACCGCAATTTCCTCAGCAAAAACGGCGACATCCATCCCGCCGACTTCCTCCGCCAGGTGTGGGCCGCAGGTGACAACGACTCACAGGTAGCCGAATGGTTGATCAAGCAGTGACAGCCAACGAACCATGTGTCATACCAAGAAGCAGGGCCGACGCATCAAAAAACATTGGATCTACCGCAAAGCCGCGAAGGCCGCAGAGGGTCGCAGAGAAAATCTTGAGAGAAATTTGGTGCTGCGGATCGACTGGCTGGCTGTTTCACACAATAAGCCGCCCGGTTGTTGAACCACTTTGCGTTTCCTTAGCGCCCTTTGCGGCTCTGCGGTAAAACATATCCCGGATTTGGATGCGTCAGCCCTGTGCCAAGAAGTCCCTTGTCAGCGGGCCTTCGCATGCTTGAATGCGCCGGATGAAAAAAGAAGACCGTGAGTTTCTCAATCGGCTGCTGGAAAGCAGGACACCCACCGGCTTTGAGATGCCGGGGCAGAAGATTTGGGCGGAGTGGATGCGCGCGCACGCGCCCCACGTCGAGTGCGACGCCTACGGCTCCACCTGGGCGAGGCTGCCCGGCAAGACGGAACAGGTGGTGATGCTCGCGGCGCATGCCGACGAGATCGGCTTCATCATCAAACACATCGATGACAAGGGCTTTCTCCGCATCGACCGCATCGGCGGCTCGGATGTGGCCACGGCGCGCGGACGCCGGCTTGATGTCATGGGAGACAAGGGCATCGTGCCCGGCATCATCGGCAACACGGCCATCCATCTGCGGCGCGACGAACAAGGCACTGAAAAAGCTCCCGCGGTGCATGAGTTGTGGGTCGATGTCGGCGCGTCGAACGCGGCGGAGGTTGCCAAACTCGGTATCCGCGTCGGCCATCCGGCGGTCTATCAGGACGGGCCGATGGAACTCGCGCACAAGCGCATCGTCGGCCGCGCCCTCGACAACCGCATCGGCGGTTATATTATCGCACAGGTGATGAAACGCATCGCCTCGGGCAAGCGGAAGCCGGCGTTCACGGTCGTCTGCCTGAATGCGATCCAGGAGGAAATCGGCGGCAACGGCGCGATGATGGCGGCCTACCGGCTGCGGCCCGACTTGTGCGTCTGCCTCGATGTCACGCACGCCACCGACACGCCGGGCATCGATGCCGCGAAGTTCGGCAGCGTGAAACTCGGCGGCGGCCCCACCGTCTGCCACGGCACCTGCAACCATCCGCTGGTGGTCAAGCAACTGATCGAAGTGGCGAAGGAATCGAAAATCCCGATCCAGCACGAATCAAGCAGCCGTTTCAGCGGCACGGACACCGACAAGATCTTCCACAGCCGCCAGGGCATCCCCAGCGCGCTGGTCTCGCTGCCGCTGCGCTGCATGCACTCGGTGGTGGAAACCGCGCACCTCGACGACATCGCCCACACCATCGACCTGCTCACCGAGTTCACGCTCTCGCTCAAGGGCGGGGATGCGTTCCACCAGAGCCTCATTTGAAGAGGCGGATCAACCGGCGACGACAAACTTCGGATCGTAATAGGACAGCGCCTCGATGGCGCCCTCCGCGTTTTCATAAACGATGACCACGTAGTTGCCGGGCGAGTCGGGCGAGATGTTGGTGAGCACGCGATCGCCGAGCGACACCTTGATTTCGCCGCGTTTGCCGCCGAGTTCCGCTTTCGAAATGGCGAGGCGTTTGGCAAAGGCGCGCACAGGTTCGTCGCGGCCCTCGACTGTCAGATTCAGCGCGACCTCCTCCTGCTTGCAGACCGACACCATCGAAACACCATAACCGCGCTCGACGTCCTGCTGCTTGAGCCGCAGAAGTTTGACGACCCACTTCGGCGGATCATCCGGTTTCTTGGCGGGCAGGCGCTCCGCGAAGGCGATCACCGTCATGGTTTCGCCGACGCCGAGACTGATGCGGGTATTGCCGCTCTCGACGCCTTCCTTGCGGACTTCGATCTGGATGTTGCCGGCTTTGACGCCATAACCGCCGGTGGTTTGGCCGAGCGCGTAGCCATCGGCATATAGATTGCGGCCATCGACGAGGAACGAGGCCTTGCCGGTGCCGGGCGAGACGGCGTTGACGATGCGGACGAAGCCGATCTCAGGCTGCTGTGCGAGCAGCGGAAGACACAAGGCGGCTAGCAGAACGAGTGATTTAGAAATCGTTTTCATGGATGATCTTGAGTCGGAATTTCGCAGGATCGGCGGAACCATCGGAGCGGCGCTCGCCGGGATCGGCGAACACGGTGAAAGCCTTGCGCACCTCGGCCAGCACCTCGGGCGCGGCGGTGGCGGATGTCGTCGGCGTGATCGACTGGCCGATGACCCAGATGCGGAAATTGCGCGAGCGGACGGTGGACGCCTCGTGGGTTCTCGCAAAGGTTTCCTCTGCAGCGGAATCGGTCCATTGCAGAAAAGGATAAGTGCTTCCCGTGAAGCCGGGGATGATCCGCGGATTACCGAAGACATGGGTGGTGCTGGTGTCGGCGACTTCGCGCGCGTTGGCAAGCTCGCCGGTGCTGGCATAGGGCCGCGAACGGATGACCGCATCCGCGATGCGGTCGGCGATGCCGGTGACGTCGGGCGCGGGCGTTATTTTCTGCATCAGCGGAAAACGGTTGCGGCCCGCGCTGTGCGAGTTGTTGAGGAATCGGCGGATTTCCGGGTCCTGATTCAAGAGACCCGCGATCATCTGGCGCAGCGCGGGTTTCGAGGCGGTATTGAGATTCACATGTCCGGCGATCTCCACCAGAGCGCCCTTGCGCTTGGCATCGTCCTGGGAACGCGACTGGCCGCAGTGGAAGAGATCGAGCAATTGCGGCGCGCGCAGGCCGGGCTGGTCGAAGCGCTGATGCTCGGGCCGGCCGATGCGCAGCGTGTTGCCGCCGCCGTGATCGGCGCTGGAGGGGCTGCTGGTGAGCGCGTCGCCCCATGGAAGGCCCGCGTTGTTGCTGGTGGAGCTGCGCACTTGCCACAAGAGCGGATCATAGATGCGGCCCAGCTCGCTGACACTGTGGAAGCGTCCGAGATTCGACAGACGCGTGGGAGCCTCCTCGCGTCCGAGTGCCAGATCGGGAAGCTGGTTGAAGAAACCCGGAGCGTCGGGTTCGATGCGGTGGTCGTCCTCGAACGCGCCCGCGGACATGCCGACAAGACTGTAAACATTGTTGGACCCGAAGGGCGAGTCATGACCTCCATCCGGCCATTCCGAGGGGAGCACACGGCCATATACCAAGTTGGCGTTGCCGCCATATACCGTTCCCTCGCGGATGTTGCGGCGGTTGGGGCTGTAGTTCTGCGGATAGACGTTCGCATCCTGCGGCGCGCCGAGGTAGGCGGAAACGCGGGGGTCGCCCATGTTGTTGATGAATCCGGTGCCGCGGTTGTAAGAGTGCCCCGGAATGGTGGTCCGCAGTTTCTGACGGGACTGGTTCTTGGTGTCGGTGGGATAATACAAGGCTGAATCGTTGCGGTGCACGCCGCTGCGGCTTTGATCGACCATTTTGCCATTCCAACGCATGCGATACCCCGATCCGCGCGAGGCGAAAGTCTCACCCGAGAGAATGAGCGGACTGGCGATGAACTCGGATGAGGAAACCGCATCATAGGAATAGTTCACGGTGCCACATTTGAAAACCCGGTATTCATTCGGCTGGAGTGTCACATTGATGGCCGGAAACCAGCGGTAACCCTCGCTTTCGACCAGGTTGTGCGCGGCCCGCGACAAATCATGGAGGGAGTATGGATTCGGATTGGGAGGAATCTGGAATCCATACTTCGTTTCATAACTGACCTGTGCCTGGCCTTCCACCGGCACGTTGCTCATGTTCCAAAGTTCGACATAGATCGAGACCGAGAGATCCAGGAACTTGCGGCCGTTGATGGTGCGGATGTTTTCCCAGCGGCTTTTGAAAAGGTATTCGCTGACGAGCGGATAGCCGTCGATGCCGCGATAGCCGGCGTCCACGGAGCCGTTGTTGTCATCATCCGCATAATCGAGCGCGTTGGCGGCGAGGGTTTTGAGGTAATCGTCCGGAAAGCCGCCCTTGCGGCTTACAAACTGTGGCAACGCCTTGTTGATGTGTTCGGCCATTTCATCGACGGCGGCGGCGCGGTTGTCGGCGAGCAGTTTGTTGAGATTGAGTTTGGGTTTGCCGGCCATGGCGGGATCGATGCCCGCGGCGTGGGGAACGACGGCTTGCTCCAGATAGGGGCGGATGCCGGTGGCGAGGCCGCGTTCTACTGCGCGCGACCTGGGATCTGTTAGATAACCCTTGAAACCGTCGGCGGAGGCGCTTGTGAGACGGCCGAGCGGCGGCTGGATGCCGGCGGCGGCGAGCAACGAATCCGGGGAAACGAGCAGTTTGCGGTTTTTGAGCAGGGTTTTCCCGAGATCGCCCTGTGCGGCATCGGTGGCGGCGGGATCGAGTGCGAAGAGTGAGATTTGATCGAGCGCCGGTTCGTCCTCGGCTTCCGGGAGGTTGTTCAAGCCCGGCGCGGGAAAGGGCCATGCGGCGCGGGCATGCGTGCCGCCGGGGCCCTTGTCATTGCCGGCGATGGCGGGATCGACACGCGATTGCAGGTCCTCGACCCAATAGGCGTAGCGGGCGACGGTGCGGCCGTTTTGATCCTGCACTGGAAGCCATGCGGCGCGGACTTTGTCATGCCAGGGCAGCGTCGTGAACTCGATGCGTTGGTTGGGATTGGTTCCCAACAACGGATCGACTGCGGGCGCGGCGAAGGGCGCGTCCGCCGGGCGCGTGGTGGTGCTGAAAAGCGGGATGTAACGGTATTTGAAAACCGAGTCGCTCACTTCATTTGTGCCGCGGCCGATGAAGAGGTGCGGCGCGGGATCAGCGCCCGCGGTGATCGGCGCGGCGAGCGTGGATTGCAGTATGACGAAGTCATCATTGGCGGTCTCGGCGGTGAGGATGCCGCGGATGTCCTCAAGCCCGGCGCGGGCGGCGAGTTCGGCGCGCTGGCGATCGACAAAGGAACGCGCGGTGTCGCGCTCGATGCCGACGACCAGCAACAAGCCCACCGCGAGGATGAGAAGCGCGCCGACGACCAGCAGCACGGCGGGCAGGGTGAAGCCGCGATGTTTGTTAGAGAGCCTCATGGTTTCCAAAACGGATCATGGCTCCGTAAACCTCCAAATAACGGTTCTTGTGCGCCTCTGCGAGTGATCCGAGCTGTTTGCCCGCCGGAGTTTCCCCATCCCAATCGGCGGATGTTTTCAAGCGGCCGGCGAGTTCGCGGCGGGCGACGACGAGGCGCAGTTCGAGGGCTTCGGGCGCCTTGGTTTCGTTTTCCACCCAATCGATCCAAGCGCCCGAAGCATCGCGGGATTTGGGACGGGCCTCGAAGGAGACGACACCGAAGGCGACGGGCTCGTCGATCTTGTCACGTGCGGAGAAGAGCGGGGCGACCGTGTCGTTTTCCAAGGCGGCGAAGGTGTCCTTGCTCTCGCGGAAACCGCGCATCAGGCAGCGTACGGTTTTTCCGGCGATGGTTTCATCCTTGATATAATAATTCACGGCGCAGAGATCGCCGATGCGCTCCTTGTCCGTTTGCGCGCCGGCGGGTTGGAGGCTGAGGAAACCGAGTTTGTCGGCGGGCCATGACTCGCCGGATTTTTCGATGACCCCATCCTTGTGAAACACCGCGGTGGAGAGATCCGAGCCAAGCTGGGAAATGAGAGCGCGCGCCTCGCGCTCGGTGGCCACTCCTCCGCCGACGCGCTCGTAGCTATCGCCGGAACTGCCTAACAGCGATGCGGCCGCAAGCAGCACCATCGTGCCGATCGCCATGGAGACCAACAGCTCCACAAGCGTGAATCCACGGAGTTTTTCCGGAGCGGACTTCATGGGATGCGGGTGTGGAAATCGAGTTTGGCCCGTTTTTTCGCGGGCACCGTGGCGGGGTATTCGATGGAGACGCGGGACTTGAGCATCGGCGTGGTGTTGGCTACCGGCGGCTGGGTGGCGGCGCTGATCACGGCGATGTAGCGCACCGGCTTGCCATCAAGTTCCTTGCCGCCGCGCTCGTAGAGGGATTTGGAAATTTTGCCGACGGGTTTGCCATCGGCGGAAAACGCGAGCGCCCAGACATCGCCCGCCGGGGGGAACGGCTGGCCTGTCGTCGTCGCGGTGAAATACTGCGGCTTGCCGTCGCGCGATGCCTGGATTTCCTCCATGCAAGCGCGCACGATCCACGGCGCGCGGGTTTCCGCTTCGGCGGACTGGCCGCCTTTGCCGGCCTCGGCGATGGTTCCGAAAACCAGCGGCACGGCCACCGCCAGCACGCCCACGGCGATGACGGCCTCGATGAGCGTGGCACCGGCAGGATGATGGTGATGGCGGCGCGGGGTTTTCATCCGTCGATGCGGTAGGGCCGGGCGGTGACGCGGCCGATTTTAAGGCGGTTTTCCGGGATGGCATTCGAGTCGGCGCGGCGATTCGGCGTGGCGACGCCGTTGCGGTATCCGCCCTCGGCGACACGCATGGCGATGGGATTGGAGCCGACCGGATGATGCAGGCCGCCGCGCGGATTGAAGGCGATGGCGTGGGCTTTCACGCTGCGGTTGTTTGCGCCGTAGTTGAGTGTGAGTTCATCCGAGCTGAGCGGGTTTTGCAAACCATCCACTTCCCCGCCGATGAGGACGACGCCGTTTTCAAGAATGCGCCAGCGGCTCATCAGCACGGCTGGCACGGGATCGGAAATATTATCCGGCCATTGCTCGGGTTTCACTTTGAACAAGCCGATGCGGCAGCGCGAATCGCCGGCGGGCAGATCGCCAGGTTCGGCCACGGCGAGCACGACATAAGAGCGCGAGGTGATCGCCGCCGTGCGCGCCTGCTCGATCATACCGGCAAGTGTGTCCGCAGCGGTCTTGCGGGCCGCGTTTGCCGTGCCGCCGATCAGGCTGACGCCCGCGACCATGAGAATGACCAGCACGGCGATGACCGCCACGATCTCAATCAATGTGAATGCGCGTCTGCCGCCGCCGGGTTGCCATCGTTGGGGTGAAATCACTGCGTGCTAATGTCGGATGGGGAAATCAGGTTGCAAGCTTCGTGCCAACACGAAGTAAAGACAGCGGGAAGATTGAGAAACCGGCGAAAGGCATCAACAACCGCCGCCTTGTGACAGAATCGCCACAGGCTGCGGAAGTAGAAAAAGCAGGCTCGCGGCACTTGATGGAAAAACCACGCCTCAGTCTCATTGATCCTGCTCTTTTTCCCGAGGGGGCGGCACGACTTCCCGGCGACCGCCGCCCAAGATGCCATCGAGAATGCCACTCACTTCGCGCACGGTTTTCTCCCCTTCTTCGATGATGCGGACGCCTTTTTCCACGGCCCCCGCCGGGTCGTCACCGAGCAGCGTGCGGGAGTATTTGAGGACCTTGGCCCCGGATTCGGGAAGTGTTTCCAACATTCGTATCCCCGCGGCGGCGATCAAGCGGTCGCTGAGGTCTTCGCGCGGCTCGTCGAGCGTGCCGGTGAGACGCAGCGAGGCCCACATCAGGCCGCGCTCGCCGGGTGCAAAGACGTGGGTTTCCGCACCGGGAATGGTGGCCAGCGTGCCCGGCGCGAGACCGAGCCGCAGGTGCCCGTCCAACTCGCTGCCACGGATGATCAACCGACCCTCCAGGCGGATGAGGCTCTCGCTGGAGAGCACGATGTCGTTGAATTCATAGACGCCGTTTTGCCAGCGCCACTTGGTGCGCGCCTCGCTGAGTGTGAGCGTGCGGAAACGCCGCGTATCCGAGTATGCGGCCAGCGCGTCGAGCACCGGCAACGCGGTGAGCACGCCGTTGGTGATCGTCAGCAAGCCACTTGCGGTGGTCGTGCCGGTGCCGCCGGTCACGGTGAAATCCGAAGCGATGTCACCCGTCAAGCGGCGCGCCCAATCCTCGTTGAGCAACTCTTCACACTTCACGCCGGAAACCCGGCCCTCGACATTGAATCCGCGGGTTTCCCGGTTCCACTCGCCGGTGGCATCGAGGCTGGCGGCGGCGTAGGCACTTGCTGTTAGATTGGTGAGGAAAACCGCCTCCGGCTGGATGCGCAGGCGGGCTTGATCGAGCCGCAGTTCGGGCACCATCGCGAAGGGCAGCCGCAGCGTGCCGTCACTCAACTCCACACGATGCGCGCGATGGCTTTTTTCGTTTTCTACCGTCACATGAATGCCCTCGGCCACGACCAGGCCGTGATCGGTCAGAGCGTTCAGCGAGAGTTTTCCGAGTTCCAAGCCCTGCACTTCCACCTCGCGCGGCAGCCAGCCGCTTTTGCGCTTGGCTTTGGGAGGCTGTGCGGCAGCGGCGATTTCCGGAAACCCGGATGTCTGTGACTTCGTCGAATCGAGTGAAACCTGCAAGCGGCCGATGCGCGAATTTTTCAACTCCCACACGCCGCGCCGCACGCCGTCGAGCCCCACCTCGGTCTGCAATCCGTCGATGCGCAGCTCTCGGATCGCGCCATCTCCCTTGGCCGAGAAAACCTCGGTGCGCAGGGCAAGACCTTCCCAGCGGAACGGGCTGAACCCGCCTTTGACTCCAGTGGCCCGGCTCACTTTGTTAGAGAGAAATTCGCGGAACGCGTCGCTGTGCAGATAACTCCGCAAGCCGGCGTAAAGCAGCGCCGTGCCGAGCAGGAAGAGCGCGATGAGCACGCCCGCCCATTTCGCCAAACCGCCCGCGCCCTTCGCGCCAGCCCGCCTTCTTGATCGCCTGCTCATCGGGGAAATCCTAGCGCCCGCCCGCGCCGCCGCAAGTCCGCTGCGGTGTGTTTCTCACACCTGACGGCAAGCTCCCTCCCCCACCCTGAAGCGCGCGATCTCCGCCAGACCCGGGGTTTCCTCCAACCAATCCAGATGCGTGGTGGTGATCCATTTCTGCGCGTGCGGCGGCAGGTGGGCCATCAACGCATTGCGGCGGCCGGGATCGAGTTCGCCGAAGATATCATCCATCAGATAAACCGGGGCGCTGCCGCCATGGGCTTCGAGCAAGCCGCCTTGGGCGAGCTTCAGCGCGAGTGCGATCGTCCGCTGCTGGCCCTCGCTGGCGTAATCCGCCGCAGGCATGCCGTGCAGACGCAGTTGCAGATCGTCGCGATGCGGGCCGACCACCGACTGACGCTGGCGGTTTTCCCGCTCGCGGGCTTGAAGCATCGACTCGCGCAAATCCGGTCCGCTCGCAGGAAGATATTGCAGCGTGAGCGGCTCGTCCCTGCCACTCACGGCGCGCTGCGCCGCGGAAGCCAGCGGGCCGAGTTGCTCCACCAACATTGCGCGCGCGGCCATCAACACGCCGCCATGCTCGATCATGATTTCCTCGTAGGAACGGATCTCCGCATCGCGCGCGCGACCTTCCTTGAGCAGCAGGTTTTTCGCCATCAAAGCACGGCGATAACGCGACCACGAACGCCGGTATGCCGGATCGAGCTGCGCGCCGGTGAAATCCAGATAACGCCGACGTCCCTCGCCAGGCCCGCGGATCAATTCCAGATCCTCGTTTCCCATCCACACCACAAGGCCGCCGTCCGCGATGTAGGCATTGCGGCTGGCGCGCGGCCCGTCGTCCGCCTTGAGAGCAAGGCCCTCGCGGGAGAATCGCACCTGCCGCTCGCCGCCCCATGGGTCGCCCGCGATGCCAAACCCGCCGCCGCCATTGATGCGGGCGAGCGTTCCCATGCGGTGCGCGCGCGGCGAATGCAGGCGGATCAACACGCACAGCGCTTCAAGGATCGAGGTTTTGCCCTGCGCGTTGTCGCCTGTTAGAATCGCCCCGGCGGCGGGCACCCCGAGCTCGAGCGAGCCGAAGCAGCGGAAATCCAACAAGCGCAGCGAGTGAAGCACGGGCGGGAGCTTGACCGGATTTTCCGGACTGAAAAGCGGGCATCGGCCGGTGGATTCATTTTCTTGCCCGCCACCCGCCTGCGGCTATGCTGCGCGCCCCGGCCGGGATGGCGGAATTGGTAGACGCGCCAGATTTAGGTTCTGGTATCGAAAGGTGTGCAGGTTCGAGTCCTGTTCCCGGCACTATTGGGGGGAGTCAATGATGGCGGCGGCGAATGCGGCACGATAGATCACTTCCTTGCCGCCTTCGCGTGGTTGATAAAGAACTCCAGCAGCTTATCGGATTCGAAGAACTCCGCGATCTCCGCGTGTCCTTTTCCGGGGATCACTTCGAGTTCGCCGGGACCGCCGAGTATCCGGTAGCGCTTGATGAGTTCGCCGCTGTTTTTTTCAAGCGGCACCACCTTGTCGTTGTCACCGTGCAGGTGCAGGACGGGCACCCCGGCCTTCGCCAGCGGGGCGAGACGTTCGATGGGATTGTGCTCCTTGTTTTTTGCGGTCAGTTCTTCTCCGGAAATGCCATAGGCTTTGGCGGTGGCGTCAATTCCCGGATAGCTGGTGAAATCACAGACCGGATAGATCCCGCCGATGCAGGCGACTTTTTCCGGGTTCTCGACGGCCCAGTTGTACCACATCAGCCCGCCGCGGCTTTGCGGGAGCAGGCAGACTTTGGGCGAGAGGCCGTGTTTCCTGACGACATGCTGGTAAAACTTGCTGTAAGTCTCGCGGCTTTGCGGACTACCGAAGGAGTCACCGACATCGGTGCCGCAGATGTGGAAGCCGTTTTTCAAGAGGCGTGAGAACAGCCAGTCCATCCTTTTGCCCGGACACCCTCTCCAGTAGGACGGCGCATACCAGAGCCATGGCTTGGAGCCGTCCGCAGCCGGTGCCGTTGGCTGGATGATGAAGCCCTTCACATCGCCGATCTGTAATTCGAGCGACTTGGAACCGTGGCGCGTCGATTCCGTGACGCTGACATGCGGTTCCGGCGCGGCCTTGGAAATCGTGAGCAACGGAATGTTCAGAATGATCGTGGCGATGAATGCGGCTTTCATGTGCTGGTGATGGGTTGGATGCTAATCGGCCTTTCGTTTTTGGGAAGCTCCGGCAGACAAGAAATCCCTTGCACGGATGCGCCGTCGCGAGCGCTGTTTTTACTTTCCTCGCGGGTCGCCCGCGTTACCGTCGCCCCCTAGTCGAAAACGCGGAGTCAGCCAACCCACCAGCAATTCATGAGCATCGTCAAAACACCCTTTTCCCGCATCGCCTGCATGCCAGCGATCAGCCTGGCCCTGGCAGCCAGCGCGTGGGCGCAGGAGCCCAACTACTACACGCCCGAGACCACGCCGATCTTCAATCCCTTCCCGGAAAACACCGGCCGCGGCGGCAGCAGGCCGTGGCTGGTCAGAAACCTCGGCCCGGTGGGCATCGGCATCAATTTGATCCGTCCGGGCATGACGATGCAGATCGCCAACGTCGAGAAAGGATCGCCCGCCGAGGAGACCGGCAAGCTTGAGAAGGGCCAGATCATCGAGAGCATCAACGGCAGGGTGCTCGAAAAAGTGGACCCACGCATCATCCTCGGCGACATCGTCACCGAAGCCGAGGCCAGCGACGGAAAAGTTGTTTTGAAAATCAAGGACAAGGGCGAAGTCACGGTGAAAATCCCGGTGATGGGCGCCTACAGCAAGACATGGCCGGTGGACTGCGCGAAGTCCGACAAGATTGTGAGAAACCTCGCCGACCTGCTTGCCAAGGACGCGCAACCGAGATGGGGATCGGTCATTTTCCTGCTCTCCACCGGCGAGGAGAAGGATCTTGAAGTGGTGAAACGCTGGATGAAGGGCATCAATACCATCGGCGGCTTGAACTGGCACAAGGGCTACATGGGTCCCGGTCTCTGCGAATACTACCTGCGCACCGGCGACCAAAGCGTATTGCCCGTCATCAAGCAGATGACCGAGGAACTCCGCGTCCACATGTACAGCGGCGGCTGGAGTGGACGCGGCGCGCCGGCGGCCTTCACCTATTCCACCGGCACCGGCCAACTCCACGCCGCCGGCGTGCATTGCATGACCTTCCTGCTGATGGCGAAGTTATGTGGTGTGGAAGTGGACAAATACATGTTCGATGAGACTTTCGCCCAGTTCTACCGCTTCGCAGGTCACGGCAACGTCCCCTACGGAAACGGACCGCCCGAAGGTGGTTTCCGCGACAACGGCAAGACCGGCGGACTGGCACTCGCGATGGAGGCCGCCGCCATGGTTTCTCCGGAAGGCGGAAAATCCGTCTATGCCAAGGCGCGCGACAACTCGGCGATGAAGAGTTTCTATGCCACCAACTGGTTCCACGCCGCCCATACCGGCGGCGGCATGGGAGAGATCTGGCACCACGCCGCAATGAGCAAGATGCGCGACAAACGGCCGACACCCTACCGCTCCTATCTCGACACCCGCCGCTGGGTGATGGACCTCTCGCGCCGCTTCGACGGCAGCATCGGCATCGCCGGCATGGACGACCGCTACGACCGCTCAGCATCCGAGGATGTCATGGATTGGGGCACCTTCTTCGCACTCACTTACACCCTTCCCCGCAAGCAACTCCAACTGTTCGGCGCGCCGCGCAGCAAGTGGGCGAAGAACTCTCCCCTGCCCCGGCCCTGGGGCAATGCCGCCGATGACGAGTTCCATTCCATCGAACCGATCCCCGGCGGCCCCCTTACCTTGCAGGATTTACTCGATGAGCAGGTCGAGACCCACGCGTCTTCCGCAGTCTTCGCCAGGCTCGGCGCCCCTGACATGCCCGATGAAACCCTCTTCAAATACCTGCATCATCCCGAATATGACCTGCGCAGCGTGGCGATGGATCAAATCGTGAAACGCGGCCGGACGGAGCTGATGGTTCCGCTCTTGAAATCCGACGACGCGCGGCTCCGCCAGGCCGGCCTGTTGGCACTGACCGGAATGTTCAAGGGATCTCCCTTCCCGATGGACAAGGTGACTCCCGAAATGACCGCGTTGGTCAGCAAGATGGTCAACGACCCGAACGAATCCTGGTGGGTCGTGCAGCATGCGGTCCAGGCATTGGGCAGGCATGATCCGAAGATCATCGCAAAGCACCGCGACCGCCTGCTGCAACTCCTGAAATACGATTGCGTATGGATCCAGACCGCCGCCATCGTCGCGCTCTCCAAGATCGCGACCGATAACGATCACTACAAAATCGTGCTGCCCGCCATCGTGGACAAGGCTTCCAGCTTCAGGGTGGACTCGGCTTCCGGCACCACCACGCGTGCGATCGCCGACGCAATGAGGAACGCCAGCCCGCAAGTGAAGAAGTTCGCCGAGCCCATTCTCAAGAAAACCTATGCCAGCATGCCCGGCGTGCTCGCCGAGCCCAACACCGGAGCCGTCATGGGCAACGGAGCGAATGTCGTCCGCTCCCGCATCGGAGCCATCGTCCAGCAACTTCCCGGCGGGGAGGACTTCGTGCGCCAAATCCCCAAAACCACGCTGGCCTCCTACATCAGCGGCAAGGACTCGGACATGTATTCCTACAGCGGCAGGTTCACTCCCAACAAAGCCGCCATCGGCACCTGGGCATGGTGCATCTATCCGCAGCCAAGCAAGCCATCGGAAGTCGAACCCTTCATCAAGGCATGGGTGAATCCCAAGGGAGGAGGCAAAGCCCCGGACGTCATCGACAAGCCCAAGGACGTGATCCAGCTCCTCGATGACGGCAAGCTCGCCAAATCCAGATTCTTCGGCGGTTATTTCTGGTCCGGCGACATGCTCATCGGCGTCAACGACGGCCAGGCCCTCAAGTTTGAAGTCAAAACCGTCGGCGGTCGCGATTTCCTCATCGTCGAACGCGGCGGCTTCAACGCCGTTCCGGACAGCGACGAGATCGTGAAAGTCTCCAAAGACTGGCACTGCGGCTATCATGTCTATGTGAGGCAGTAGTCGTTCGCGCTTGTCCCGTTTGCAACCCGCGCACCACGCCGGATAATACTGCGACGCCTCACACAGAGCGCATCGCGCCGATCCAAGATGAGGATTTCGAGAGATTCATCGAGGCGGTGGAACTGGAGTGAGTTGCTGAATCGCTAAGAAGCTGTCTGAAAATTGGCAGGGACCGTTCTCCGTAACGGTCCGGCGAATGGAACGAGAATGCGCAAGCCTATGAAATGCTTGGGAATCAAGCCATGGCCGATCATTCCCATCCCATTCTCACGGACCTCCCGGAGGTAGGTCCCTGCCTGTCGTGACTTTTCAGACAGCCTCTATTCCCCCGCATCCGTCCTAGACCAGTGCTTCAGAAACCGCTTCCAGTTTTCCATCCACCGCTCCTCATCACCCGTAGCACGGGCGATCCAGCCGCGGTGGAAGGCGGAACCGGCAAGTGGCAGCTCGCGGCTTGAGGGACTGCGGTTTGCCAGCAGCGGATCGACTGCGGGCGGGGTGCGGCTTTGGATTCGATCGACCAGATCCGCGAACCTGGATGCGACGAATTGCGCCTTGCCCTGTTCCTCGCTCCGATGCAGCGAACGCGGTGTGCCGAACTCGATGACCGGCCTGTCGTCGGTGTTGAGCGGATGGTTGGCGAAGAGATCGGCGGCGAGGGTGAGATTGCCGCCATAGAACATGAGGATGGTTTGCGAATTGATCGGCAGCATCAGTTCCTGCATGTCGAGATGGGTCGCGCCTTCCACGGCCTCCTGTTTGGCGAGTTCCACATCGAGCGTGCTTGCTGGCAGCGGGTCCTTGTTCTGATGGCCGACCAGGGCAACCATTTCCGCGCCCGGTTGGAAGTTGCCGCGCCACAGGCTCACTTGCGGGAAAACCGAAAGCATGGTGCGCGCGATGATGCCGAACTCCGTTTCGCTGACCTGATAGAGCGGCAGCCATTGCACGAACACACCACCCGGCTTGAGGCGGCTTTTGACATTCTGGAAATGCTCGCGGCTGTAGAGATCGCCGGTCCCGCGCCCGTAGGGAAGAAAGAGGTCGGCGTTGATCATCGCGTAGGTTTCGCGCGTGCCCATGAGGTGATTGCGTCCGTCCTCCACGAGAACCCTGGCCCGTGGATCTTGAAACAGGCCGTTGGTCATGTCAGGGCCGCCTGTTCCTCCGGCGAAGTATTTTTTCGATGCAGCGACCACACTCGGCGACAACTCGGCGACCACGACTTTGCTGATATATTTGAAATCGTTGTCATCCAGAGCCTCTCCGGCAGTGATGCCGGTGCCCATGCCCAGAAAGAACACGCTGTCGGTGGCGGGAAAAGCCAGCAAGGGAATCCGCGCCTGGAATATTTGCGGCGCGTAGGCGTCGGTGGAGCCGAGGCCGTAGTTCGAGTTGATTTTGATCGCGAGATTGTCGCCGTGTTTTCTAACCACCGTCACCGTGCAATCGCTGGCCTCCCATTTTTCGACGACGGTTTCCGCCTGCCCCACTGAATCCGTTGACGCGGTCGTCGGCAGTCTGGCCGGATTGAGCAAGGTGAGCGCCATGACGATCACGACGAAAACCAAAACTTTTGCCGCGCGGATGATGGGACTCCTGTTGCCCGGCGTGAAAAGGGCGGCGAGCAGATAGGAAACCGCGATCACCTGCATCGTGCGCCACATGCCGAGCCATTGCAGCAGCAGGAAACCACAGACCAGGGATCCGAGGATGGCGCCGACCGTATTGATGGATGAAAGCCTGCCGATGCTGTAGCCCGCTTGCGTTGCGAATGGTTCCTCGCTCTTCATGAGCAGGGGAAACACCGCGCCCAGCAGCAAACACGCGGGGCCGATGGCGAGGAAGCCCGTGGCGAAAAGCTTGAAGACATAACTCGCGAACGAGGCCTCGGTGGGCAGCATGCTCAGGTTGTCCGTGAGCCGCACGAAGATGAAGGGCGAGACACAAAGAGCCGCGCCGCCGATGGAAGTCAGCAGCAGGAGGGATTGGGTGCCCGGTAGTTTTCCCGCTGCCAGCTTCGATGCGAGCCATGCGCCCATCGCGAGACATGCCAGGACAATGATCAGCACCGATGAGAAGCTATACACCGAGTTCTCATGCACCTGGGCGAGCATCCGCGTCCAGAGCACTTCCAGAGCGAGGATGTTGAAGCCTGATAGAAATGCGAGGATGCCGATCCAACCGCGCGACAGGCTTGCGCCGCGCTGTGCGATGTTTTTTTCCGGAGCCGCATGTCGGGGAGGATTCATTGCGGCGTTTCGCGACAGCTTGAATGCGAGCAACGCCGCCACCGAGGAAACGACAATCGCCACAACACATGTCAGCCGGAACCCCAATGATCCGATCAGCAAAAACGCCGCCGCAAAGGCTCCGCACGCCGCGCCGATCGTGTTCACCGCATAGATCCGCGCCGCAGTGGCGCCAAACTCCGCCTGCCGCCCGATCAGGCATTGTCCCAGAACGGGAATGGTTCCCCCCATGAGGAACGCCGGAGGAAACACCATGACCAGCGTCCAAAGAATTTTGAAGGAGAGCAGTGCGATTCCCGGACCATCCTGTCCGTAAAGCAGCGGAAAAAGCGAGTGGCTGAGGCCGGGAGCCACCATGACGGCAACCCCTCCGATGGCGATGCCCAGTTCCAGCCATGCGTAGGTTTTCAGCGGCTTGGCGAAAAGCGCGCTGCGACGTCCCCAGAACCAGGCGCCGGCGGCGAGTCCTGCGAAGAAGGCCGCCAGCGTGAGCGCGGCGGCATGGGAAGTGTTGCCGAAAAACAACCCGAACTGCCGCATCCACAGAATCTGATAGATCAGACAGGCGAAGCCGGAGAGGAAAACCATCGCGTGCAGCATGATGCCTTGTCCGCCGCTCCAATGATGGCCGGCCACCTCGCGGTCGTGCGTCTTGACTTCCGTTTGAGGCACGGTTGCCGCAGGCTTGGGCTTCGGGGAACGTGATTGGCCATGGCGCTTCATGCGTGGCCCTGTATCCACGGTGCCAGCCTGCGGGGCCAGCATTTCCTGAGAGGGGGAGACAAATGGAACAGGGCGATGAGGTTATCGCCCCTCCGCAAAAAAACGCCGGCCCTTGGCGGGACCGGCGTTTGAGGGTGAATCCGGATGGAACTCGGATTGTGACGTGTTACGGTCCGGTGACCTTGAGGCGGGCGAAGTTCTTGGTGCCGGCCGGGAAAGTGTAGGTCACGTTGTTGCCGGAGATGACTACCTGATCCGCGCCGGCTCCCAATAGCGCAGGCACCCACGGAGCCGCCAGCGTGGCGGAGGTTTCCACCACGAAGTTGGTGTTATAGACACCGGTGTAGCCTGCTGCCTTGGTCCAAGTCACGGTGAGCGGGGATCCGGGGGTCACGCCGGGCAGCGGGGTGAAGCCTGAGTTGGCGACAGGGCCATAGATGAAATACTCCGTGCCGTTGTCCACGCCGTCATTGTCGTGGTCGTCGCCAAGGCCACCGCCAGTGCCGTTGGCTAACTGCCACGCGGCGAAACCGGTGGGAGCGCCGCCGCTGACGAGTTTGATCTGACCCGGGGTGCTGGTGTAATCGACGGTGTAGCCGCCCGGAAGGGTGCCCTCGGCGAAGAAGGGACCGCCCGCAGGAGTGAGCGTGCCGGTGTAGGTCAGGATCGTGTAACTCGGCAAGGTGGCTCCACTGCCGGTTGGCACGATGCTGAGCGTGGCGGCGCTTATGTTGACATCGCCGTTGACCGCGAGGAGGTCCACCGAACCGCCATCGACCTCGATCTCAAGCGTGCCCGTGATCGTGGTGTTGCCGGTGACGCCCAGCGTGCCGGTCGATGTCCCGGGGGCGACCTTGCCGGCCACCGACACCGCGCCGGTAATCGTGCCGCTGCCAGCCAGGGTGTTGTTCGCGGAAACCGACACGCTGGTCGCGGTGAGGCTGCCGTTCACCACCAGCTGGTTGCCGGTCTCGGTGCCCGAACCGGAGCCCACGGTCAGGGTGGCGACATTGGTCACCGAGCCGCCCGCGCCCACGGTCAGGATGTTGTTGTTCGATGTGGCGGTGGCGTTGTTAGTGAAGCCGACAACCACGTTTTGGTTCCCGGCATTCCAGGATGAGCCCGTGCCGGTGACCGTCAGCGTGTTGGCGTTGGCAGTGGAGCCTGCGACGGTGGCGCGGCCGACATAGTTGGCCCCACTCGTAGTGAGCGTCCCGCCGTTGGTCACCTGCACCACGTTGGCATTGGCCGCATCAACGTTAATTTGAGAGTAACCAACAGTGACGCTGGCCATGCTTGCGGTGCCAGTTCCATCGACTGTCAACTTGTTATTCGTGGAGTCGCCTTGATCCGCTCCATTGAGAGTGTTGCCTACAAACATGTTTCCGATACCAGTCAACACACCGCCGGAGTTGACGGTCACGTCATTGTTCTTCGATGGATTCCTTTCATTATAGCCGATGTAGAATGCCTGGTTGTTGCCGGTAAAGGTCGAGGTCGCGGCTCCGCCCCCAATGATGAGATCGGTATTGCCTGTTACACCCTGTCCCGCCCCCGACGGAACGTCCGAATTGACACGCTGAGGTAAGCTATGGCCGGGCAACCGACCCGACCATGAATCCGAAAGACGACAAAACCACCCGCACGCGCCGCCAATACTCCGCCGAG
>Ga0315904_10003585_pt1 | contig 22732 bp, 19 predicted proteins | sample LakEriMetagenome_6_FD_203529 | JGI IMG/M metagenome (GOLD analysis project Ga0315904, IMG submission 203529) | Freshwater fungal communities from buoy surface, Lake Erie, Ohio, United States - Buoy 12 MA120 | ecosystem: Environmental > Aquatic > Freshwater > Lake | place: USA: Lake Erie, Ohio... | reverse complement strand
CGCCGCGGTGTTCGGAGCGGCCGGCCTGCTGCTCGCGGCGTCCGTTGGGGGCAAGCTTGCCGGTGTTGCCGCCGCCGGGCATCTGCTGAAATGGAAGCGCGGCGAAGCCTGGCAGATCGGCTGGCTGTTGCAGACCAAGGCACTGATCATGATCATCTTCGCCAGCATCCTGCTGGACCGGGGGATCATCAGCAATGCGGCCTTCACGGCGTCGCTGCTTATGGCCGCCGGAAGCACGATGCTGACCATGCCGATGGTGGCCCCGTCGCTGAAGAAGGATCCGCCGCCGGCTTAGCGCACGCCCGCCAGCACGGCGGCCTCGGCCGCTTCCGCCATTGCCACGGCCGCGACTGTACCATGCGCGGGCACGGGGCTGCGCGCGAGGCCGAGGCAGGCGGCGTAGAAGCCTTCGTCGGCGGCGCCGAGCGGATCAGGCAGGTCCGCCGCGATGTCCACGCGCACTTCGTAGGGCGTCGTGTTCTTCAGTTTGCGGGTCAGAAAGTCGATGTCGATTTCGCCGGAGGGATAGACGACGCGCATCGTGCGCTCACGCAACTCTGCGGCGCGGCTGGCGCGCAGCTTCGCCTTGCCACCGCCCGCATAAGTGAACACCGCCTCGGCTTCATCGATGTGGGACGAATGCACGCGGCGCCCGGTCGCCTCGACGCCGGTGAACTCGCGCCCCAGCATCATCGCGGCGAGATCGAGATCGTGGATCATCAGGTCCCAGATCACCGACACGTCGCCGGCACGGCCTCCCGGCGCGGCTGGACCTGAGCGCACGGATTCGACCAGCAACGGAACTTCCGGAATGGCGAGCACGCCCATCGCGTTGGCGACGAAGCGTTCCTGATGGCCGACCTGCAGGATGCGTCCCCGGGCGGCGGCTTCATCGGCAAGGTCGCGCGCGGCCACGCCGGACAGGGCCAGCGGCTTTTCGACCAGCACATGGCAGTGCGCCTCGATCGCCTGGCGGGCGAGCGATTCGTGCCAGATGGCGGGGACAGCGATGACGACCGCGTCGCAGACTTTCAGGAACTCGGCATAATCGCTGTAGCCCTTCGTGCCGAAGGTTTCAGCGAGCTTTTCGGCGCGGGCGAGATCGACATCAAAGATGCCCATCAGGTCGGCGCGCGCCGAGGCGGCGGCCTTCTGGGCGTGGTAGTTTCCGAACACGCCGGCGCCTGCAACGCCCACTTTCAGCTTCGTCATGCCGCTTCCCGTCCCTGTTGCCTTCCGCAATGGCACCGCGCGCGCCAGGCTGCAAGTGTCGCAGGCACGCCGGATTCTTCGCCCGGCCCCCTTCACAGGCCGCGCCAGCCGGTTCATGTGAACCCCAGACAAAACAAGACAAAGGTAATGGACATGGCCAAGCTGACTTCGACCGAATGGTCCCTCGCGGCCCGCCCTGTGGGCATGCCGAAACTTTCGGACTTCCAGACGAAGACGATTGAAGTGGCGGCGCCCGGCGAGGGTGAAATCCAGGTCATGAATACCTGGATGTCGGTGGACCCGTACATGCGCGGGCGGATGTATGACCGCGAGAGCTATGTGCCGCCGTTCCAGATCGGCGAGACGCTGCAGGGCGGCGCGGTCGGACGCGTCACAGCTTCCGCCCATCCTGACTACAAGGTTGGCGATCTCGTCTCCTCCTTCCTCGGCTGGCGCACGGCGTGGACCGCCAGGCCTGCGGCCGCAGCGGTCCAGAAACTGCCCGCCACCGGACTGCCGGAAAGCGCCTTCCTGGGCGTTGCCGGGATGCCAGGGCTGACGGCCTATGCGGGCCTGCTGCGCGTGGCGGAACTGAAGCCCACCGACGTCGTGTTCGTCTCCGGCGCTGCGGGCGCAGTCGGCTCGACCGTCGTGCAGATTGCCAAGATCAAGGGCGCGACCGTCATCGGCTCGGCCGGCGGGGCGGACAAGTGCGCGCTGGTCAAGTCGCTCGGCGCCGATCACGTGATCGATTACAAGCAGGCCAGGGGCTTTGAAGGCCTCGTGGCTGCCCTGCGCGCTGCTGCGCCCAAGGGCATAGACGTGTACTTCGACAATGTCGGCGGCGACCACCTGACAGCAGCCATCGAGATGGCCCGCCCGATGGCGCGGTTCGCGCTGTGCGGAATGATCGCCCAGTACAACGAGACCGGCACGCCGACAGGCCCGCACAACATCATCCAGGCGGTCGGCAAGCAGCTGAAGCTGCAGGGCTTCATCGTCTCGACCCATGCCGACATGCAGCCGGCTTTCCTGGCCGACATGGCGAAGTGGATCGCCGGCGGCCAGATGAAATACGAGGAGACCGTGATGACCGGAATCGAGAAGGCGCCTGAAGCCTTCCTCGGTCTGTTCACCGGCGCCAATACCGGCAAGATGCTGGTCAAACTCGCGTAACGCCATGGCTGCCCTGTTCGACGCCTACATCATGGTGGACTGGAGCGCGGCCGCGAAGCCGGCGCTTGGTCCAAATTCCATCTGGATCGGTGTCCTGATGAAGGACGCCCGGCTCAAGCTGCAGTTCAAGGCGGTGAACATCGACACACGACTGAAGGCGCGCGCGTTCATCGAGGACATGGTCGCCAAGCTCACCAAGCGCGGCGACAAGGTGCTGCTCGGGTTCGACTTCTCGCTCGGCTATCCGGCAGGCACCGCGAAGGCGCTGGGCCTCGACACCGCGAAGCAGGCGCCATGGGCCGCAATGCACGCCCACCTCGCGACCCGCTACAAGGACAAGCCGGATAACAACTCGCGTCCACGCTTCGCGATCGCGGCCGGCCTCAACTATACGATCTCGAAAGGCCCGTTTCCGTTCTGGGGCGCGCCGCCGGCCGACAAGGCGACGACCCTGTCGACAACGAAAACCGAGTTCACACCCGACAAGGCGCTCGCGGAATTCCGCCTCGCCGAACAACATCTGCGCTCGGTGCAGGGCGCGTCGCCGAAATCCTGCTGGCAACTTTACGGCGCAGGATCGGTCGGCAGCCAGAGCCTCACCGGCATCCCGCATGTGCATGCCCTCCGGCAGGCCTGGCCGAACGCCCGCGTGTGGCCGTTCGAGCTGGGCGAAGGCGGCCCGGTTACTGCGGAAATGCTGGACGGAATCGAGGTCGTGATCGCTGAAATCTACCCCTCGCTGGTCAAGCCGAAGCCCGAGAAGGGCGAGGTCGCCGATGAGGCCCAGGTGCGCCAGATTGCCCGCCACTACGCGGATCTGGACGAGAAAAACGCGCTGGGAGCGACTTTTTCCACAGGCAAACTGCTTTCCGGAGAACAGATCGCCCTCATTACCGGCGAAGAGGGCTGGATTCTGGGCGTTTAGCCCGTGTCTACTGGGCTTCCGGCGTATCCATCGGTTTCGAATCGTGGGTAAGTCGCCCCAATGGCGATTACTCGTCATTTTAATTTAGAGGAGAACCCCTATGAACAAGGGTGAACTGACCAAAGCAGTGGCCACCGCTTGCGGCATGTCCCAGAGCGACGCCGGCAAGGCCGTTGATGCTGTTTTCGACACCATCGCAGGCTCGGTCAAAGGTCGCGAACAGGTTGCAATCGCTGGTTTCGGCACGTTCGTCGCCAAGACGCGCAATGCCCGTGAAGGCCGCAATCCGGCCACCAAGGAAGTGATCAAGATTCCTGAGAAAACCTCGGTGGCGTTCAAGCCTGCCTCGGTCCTCAAAGACATCTAGGCGTCCTGCCCCCTCAGTGGGGTATGAAGACGGATCCGGCGGCGCGTTCCTTGATGGGGCGCGCCGCTTTCCATTCCAGCAAGGCCACCTGCAGCGTGCCGGCCACTAACACGCCCGTCATCGCGCCCAGCAGCACGCCCAATGCGCCGCCGCCCTGCGTAATCCCGAGCCAGTAGCAGACGGGGATCATCACCAGGAAGAACGAACCGACATGGATGATGCTCGGCAGCCAGACCATGCCCTGTGCCCGCAAGGCAAACGAGGCCGTGGCCTGCAGCCCGTCAAAAATCGTCGCCAGCGCCGCGAGCCAGAGCAGCGCCGCAATCGCGGGCGCCAGCGCAACGCCGCCGATGACGGCGTCCTGGCGCACCAGCAGTGTGGAGATGGGTCCGGCAAACAGCGTGAGGATGATGCCCAGCACGACGCCCATGGCAATCGTGGCAACCACGCCGAGGCGGCCCGCATTCTTCACTTCCTGCATTTCGCCGCGCCCTATGGCTTCGGCCACGCGCACCGACGTGGCCGATGCGATGCCGAGATAGAACATGAAGCAGAGGCCCATCACCTGCACGGTGTAGCCATAGACGGAGTTGGCCGCGATCGAGATCCAGGTCGCGATCACGTAGGTGATGTTGAAGCCGCCCCACTCGGCGACATTGCTGATCGCCGTGCCGGTGCCGACTTCGAGCTGGCGGCGCGCTTCGCCGGCCGGTGCGGCGGGCGAACGCCTGAAGCCCGGGGTGAGCCGCGCGACGAGGATCAGCATGACGATGACGATCAGCCAGCGCGTGATCGAGGTTGCCCATGCAACGCCCTCGGCGCCCATCTGCGGAATGCCCCACCAGCCGCCGACAAAGGCGAGATTGAGGAACAGGTTCAGGACAACGCCCGCGTACATGACGACGGTGACGAGCAGCGGCCGGCGCAGCGCTTCGAGGTAATAGCTGCAGGCCAGGCTGAGCATGTGGCCCATCAGGCCGAAGGCGAGGATGCGCGTGACCGAGGCGGTTTCCGCGGCGATGACTTCCGGGGGCGCATCGATTCCGGCAGCCTCGCTCGGCGGGGCGATGGTCACGAAAATCCAGTGGAAGAACGAGCCTGCGGTGGGGATCAGCATCAGGGTCAGTGCGCCGCCGAGCAACGCGCCCCAGAGAAGCCCGCGCCGGAAGATTCGGCCGGAATCCTTCTCCCGGCCGACGCCGAGGAGTTCGGAGGTGAGCACCTGCACGCCCAACAGGATGCCGAGGCCAAGACCGAGGGAAATACCCATCGGCAACCAGGCATTCAGCACGTAGGCGAGCTCGCCAGGTGCATACTGGCCGAGCACGATGGCATCCGTCACGCCCATCAGCATCACCGCCATCCGGCTGATGGCGATCGGCACCGACAGGCGCATCAGATCTGCAATGTCCGATGGGCGAGCCCAGGCGGGCAGCCGCGACGTCGTCATGTCTGCCCTCCCTCATGATTATCTGGTTTCTGAGCGGCCGGGCCGTATGCCTCAACCCACGTTTCCGGGCAAGTCCGCACCAGGGGATCATACCTCAGTTTGAATATGCGATGCCAGCCAGAGTGCGGCCATTCCCTGAACGGCTGGAATGCGGGAGGACTACGGACGGCCCCGGCAGCCAGGGCCGGTTCGTAGTCGTGGCCCGTTCGAGCCGGTCGGCAACCGATCAAGCGCGGGCCCGGCGCTGCTGCTCATCTGTCTGGACTATTGGCGGAACTGCATAGTCGCTAAAACGCCAGCGCCCGGGCGCCGGCGCCGAGACGCGGTTGGGTATTGAGTTCACCGGTCTTTCTTCTGAACCCTGCCACTTATTCAGATTGCAACTAAGCAAGAAACCGCACTGAGACGTCGAGACCGTCCTGCCTTATAACCTCGCAATCACGGTTCAGGTTGAACCGGGGACAGGAGAGCCTGATATGGGCCGGCAGGACGTGCTTGTTTCCGAACCTTATCAAGGCGCCGGTTTCTGATACATCGACGCACATTCCGTCGGCGCTGCCATTGGGCATCCAGGTCAACCGGCACGGTGCCCAGATTTTACGGCGTGGCGAGTTGCGCTTGTCGGTGTGCCGAGAAACTTGGGCAGCCTGCGCTGGCACGGGCTGGGAGCTGCCGAGCGCACGCTCGATCTGGGACTTCTCGATCTTCGGGGGCTTCTTTCCAAACATGCTGTCCTGCTCCAGCGCATTTCAGCCGGCGGGTTGTCCGAAGCGCGCCTTCTCGTAGACCGCACGCGAATCTTTGAACTTGAACGCTTACGCGACAAACTTTTCAGGTCAAGCTGGCAGCCCCGAAAAGAGGTTCTGGCTTTTCGCAACGCCGTTTGCCTCATGACGCGCATTCGAAAAGCAAACCGCTTTCTCGGAAAAGTTGCGGCTTACCAATCCAGTAACTCTGGATTTCGTCCGCAACCAGCGACGCGACCTCTATGGCTGCCTCCTCGGTCTCGATACCTTCTACGCAGCAAGCGAGAGATAGCTGGTTGGCGAGGCAAATGCTGGCGCGCAGGATTGAACCTGAGCGATCATTCAACCCCGACCGCTGGGCCGAAGGATTTGTCGATCCTGATCTTGTCGAGTGGCAGCCTGTTGAGGATCGACAAGGACGAATAGCCTTACAGTCGGCGGCAAGCGCCCCACGACCGTTCTCGGCCCTGTAGCGATCTGCTCTCCCGTTAACTGGACTTAAGTGATCCTGCCGGTCATCGGAAAAGAAGATCAGAGCCAGTTTTGCCCAATGCAGTTGTTCGATGATGCCCGACAAACCGGACAAGCGATGACTTTGGCGCGGATCGCGCTGGCCCCATGAGCCCTGCGCCTGGCGCACAACTGGAACAACCAGTGGTACTAGGGTTTCGCCAACGCCCGTGCCAACGCCGGGCGAGCGTAGCAGGTATCGGTCCAGCGCTGCACATTGGCATGTTCGCTATAGTCGAAGCCGATCGTCCCCATCAGATGCATCACAGAAGCTACATTAAGATCTGCCACCGAAAATGCGCTTCCCACGAGCCAGTCACGTCCTTCTAAGGCTGTATCCAGCACCTTCAGCGGCCGTTGCAGGCTCCTGGTGGCGTGCTCAACGACCTTCGGGTTGCGCTTGTCCTCAGGTGTGAAAAGCTTCTGGATCACGATCTGCATCTGCAGCGGTTCAATCTCACTGATGCCCCAGACGCTCCATTGCCAGGTCCGTGCCTCATCCTCGCCTGAAGAGGGGTAGAGCGCTCCGCCATAACGCTTGGCCAGATAGAGGTTGATGGCCATGGACTCAAAAAGTTGCAGGTCGCCGTCGATCAAGGCCGGGATACGGCCATTGGGGTTGACGGCCAGATAGTCTGCCCCCTTGGAGTCGGCACCATAAGTGACTGGCACATGCTCATAGTCGATGCCTGTTTCCTCCATGCCCCAGATGGCGCGGATCGCACGGGAGCTGGAAATGCCGAACAGTTTGGGCTTGGTCATGGGTTCTGATCCCCTCGATGGTGGTGTCGGACAAAAGCGAACCGGTCCCGAATTGCGCAGATTTGCCGATTCAGCCAGCGCAAAGTTGGCGTCAGTCGGCGAGGGCGGCTGCACGTGTCGTCTTGAAAACGGGACGGTGGTTGCGGGCGATGTTCTGCCTGGCGCCTGTTAGCCAGAGGAATGACACCATCGGGCTGGCCCTGCCAGTCACCGCCGATGGCGATCGGAGCCGACTTGGCACTTTTTGCCTTTCGTGCGTTCAGGTGCTTCACTCCGCCGACGCTTCACGCAACTGGATGTCTCGTTCAGTCGCAATATGAGGTCTTGGCGTCGCATGACTTTGGCTGGAAGCATGCCACCATGGCGGCAAAGAGACGGCAGATTACTGGAACTGCAGAGATTGAGATGAATTCCCAGCGTGATACGGAGTGGTGGTCAGACCTGCCGCGCACATCTTTTGGATCGCCCGAGATGGAGGTCAGGCTTGCGGCATTGATCGTTTCAGGTCGAAAGCGTGCGACAGTTTGGGACGCAGCACAAGACAATCCGACCAAGCCCGGAATGCGTTGGATTGTGACTGCCGGTGACAGGCCTGTTGCAGTCATCGAGACCGTCACCGTCGGTCAATGTTCTTTCAGTAGCATCGACAAAGACTTTGCATTTGAGGAAGGTGAGGGCGACAGAAGTCTGGTCTTCTGGAAAGCCGTGCACGAAACCTTCTTCAGGAATGCAGGCCATTTTGCACCGGACATGATGCTTTGGTGCGAGACCTTCAGGTTGATCGAGGCGATAGATACGGCTTTCGCTGAAGCAGCCTCAGCGCATGTGCTTGCCGAACAGGTTGAAGGTGAGGCGCTTGTAGCAGGTCTTTGCCCTCAAGAGCGGTGAACGACCGTCTTCGGCGATGTCTTGCCGAGTATCGCTCCCGAATGACAGGACAGAGGCGACCCTGCCAGATGCCGAAATCGATCATCGGAGCCGACCTGGCCCTTTGCTGCCAGATGACCCGGCCTTTCCTGTAGAAGCGAGAGAGGAAAAAATGCAGTCTCTGAGCCGGAGCGGCTCCAGCCTTGGCGAAAGCGGTCAACATCATTTGCAAGCACACGGGTTCGTACCCGATGGAGCGACCCTGAATGACTAGAGTTCAACTCGCTCGCGTGCTGCTGATTGCAAGCATTCTGTATGTCACCGGCTTTTATTTCGTCGGCGCCGCGATAAAGCCCGGCTACTCGCAGCTCTCCAACTTCGTCAGCGAATACAACGCGACGGGAACACCTTGGGCAGGCGCACTGACCTATGCGGGCTTTCTCGCCAGCACACTTTTCTTGTCAGCGTTTTTGTTTGTCTCCGCGCCGCTTTTGCAAGTCTCCGGAGCAAGCCGCGTGGGCAAATGGCTTCTGTGGTGTGTGCCTGCTTCGTACTTTCTCGCCGTGATCGCGCCGTGCGATGCTGGCTGCCCTCTTGAAGGCTCATTGAGCCAGCACTTGCACAACGCTTTCGCGATCATCGCCTATTTCGGTATGGGCGCCAGCATCGCACTCCTATCCTGCGCTTCGGGGTTCCGACCGTTTCCGGTGCGGCGCAGCTTCTTGTTTTTATCGGGCATCGCCTTCCCACTTGTCTTCTTCGCGATGGTCCAACCAGAGTTGGAGCCCTGGGGCGGCCTGTTACAGCGTTCACTCGACATAGCGCTCGCCACGTCCTTGATTTTCGTGGTCTGGACACTCCTTGGGCCACGTCAGCAAGCAAAGGTGCGCACTCGGTAGGCGCATGGCAATTCGCATTGCGCCAGGCTTTCTGCGCACTGGCGCTGAGTGGCTGGGAGTAAGTTCTGCGCCCACGGACAAGCGGTCGCTTCGGCCTCTACGTTCTGCTGTTTATGGAAGCGTTGGCTCACGCTAACCCGCCGTCTCAAACTGCAATGATGGAGCGAAGGTTAGGCCACTGACCGCATTGCATCGAGCGCGCCGTCCGAAAAACCTAGATCATGGCCGGATTTGGCCGATTGTGTTGAAAAGTTCCGAAAGCCCTAAAAATTTATATTTTCATCCGCATGCGGACCGTTTAAGTCCCGCAGTCATTCGGTTTTATTGTTCCGAGCTCGCAATGAACTTGCGAACTTCTAATTTTTCAACACGATCGGCCCTTACCTGCCGGCCAAGGGCTCACCCTCAAGGGGCAAACTTCGTGAAACCTGAGGTTTGCGGGCGCGACCTTGGCCTTTCGCGGGCCTGTTCTCTCCGCGATACTTTTTGCCCATTCCCGCAGACGAGGAGCGCCAAGCTTTCGGCTGAAGATCGCGTTTGCCGCCTCATAGAGACACTTGCGTGTGAATCTGTCGCCACGTTTTGACAGCCGCCCGTTTCGGCTGAGCTCGCCGGACCCTTATCGTCCTGGGGTGAGCCAGAGATAAGCGACTACGCTCGACGAACGGCGCAACCTGGCTGCATCGTCGAAGGCCGCCACGACTGTAAATCGGGGTGTTGTTTGGACGCCGATTGGCGCGCTAACGATCTGATTTCGCGACGATGGGAGGGGTCATTCATTGGCGCCTGTTCACAGTCTAGACGCCTCACCAGAGCCGTCTGGGTACGACCCGGACAGTTGGCTTCTTTCACCATAGTTGCTAAAAATTTTCACCTTGGCAGCTGGAGGGCGGAAGTCGTGCAGGTATCCCTCGATCGACTTTCAACCATTGCAGTCTTGGGCCTGGCGCTCGTCTCATTTGCGGCGCCTCTGCACGCACACGCGCAGACCGTGTCCGCAGTCCAGGCGGGCAGCACCTTCCGCGATTGTTCAGACTGTCCAGAGATGGTCTCCATCCCGGCGGGCAGTTTCATGATGGGCTCTTCTCCGGCGAACGATTATGACTTTAGCGACGACGAAGGCCCGCAGCGGCGCGTGACCGTCCCGGCCTTCGCGACGGGAAAGTACGAGGTGACATGGGCGGAGTGGGATCGTTGTGTCGCCGCTGGCAGCTGCGCCTCGCTCCCTTCGGATGGTTATGGCGGCGGCTCGCGTCCGGTGACGAACGTTTCGTGGAATGAGGCGGCGGCCTACACGAAATGGCTGTCCAACAAGACGGGCCAGACCTATCGGCTGCTGTCGGAGGCTGAATGGGAGTACGGTGCCCGGGCGGGCAATACTCTACGCTGGAGCTTTGGAGACACTGAAGGATCGCTTGGCTCTTATGCGTGGTTTTCTTCGAACGCCGCTTCGGCGACGCACACGGTGGGCACAAAGACGGCGAATGCGTTTGGCCTCTTCGACATGCATGGCAATGTGTGGGAGTGGGTTCAGGACTGTCACGCCGAAAACTACTCAGCTGGTCAGCCGTCCAACGGCAGCGCTTACACTTCGGGCTCCTCCTTCACAGATCGCGTCATCCGCGGTGGTTCCTGGGAAGACGACCCGTGGAAGCTCCGCTCGGCCAACCGCAGCAGTGTCCCGCCCGCGGGCGGGGATGTCAGCATCGGCTTCCGCGTCGCCAGGACCCATTGATTGCGGCTAGCAACCCTTTACGGCTCACGACTGAGAGATCTTGTTGTGCTTGCTGGAGATCGTTTCCCAAAGTGGTGTAGCTTCTGACCACTGACCGCTATCGGCGGACTGTGTTGAAAAAGTCGAAGTTCGCAAATTCATTGCCAGCGCGGAACGATAAAACCGGATGATTGCAAGACTCAACACTTCCGTAAACGGAAGCAAAGCGTCGATTTTCCGGTTTTTTGGACTTTTTTTAAACACTCCACGATGAATTTCCTGTCCCGCATTGCCAGGCGGCGGGCAAGTTTTGACAGGGGGCAGCCGATCAGAACGCAAACGGGAAAACTGCGTGCCGGGTAATGCTCCGGACACGGACTGCCTCACCCCGCCTTACGCGCGCCCTCGCCGCCCGCTTCGACGGCTTGCAGCTTCTCGGCCACAAGGAAAGCGAGTTCCAGCGCCTGTTCGCCGTTGAGGCGCGGGTCGCAGTGCGTGTGGTAGCGGCTCGAGAGGTCTTCCTCCGAGATCGCCTGCGCGCCGCCGATACATTCGGTGACGTTCTGGCCGGTCATCTCGAAGTGCACGCCGCCCGGATAGCAGCCTTCGGCCGGCAGGATGTCGATGAACTGGCGCACTTCGGAGAGGACGCGGTCCACGGGACGTGTCTTGAAGCCGGTTCCGGTCTTCAGCGTGTTGCCGTGCATCGGGTCGCACGACCAGACGACCGTGCGGCCGGATTTCTTCACCGCGCGCGCGAGCGGCGGCAGGCCTTTCGCGACACCCTCCGAACCGAAGCGCGAGATCAGCGTGATGCGGCCGGGTTCGTCGGCGGGGTTCAGCGTCTCGATCAGGCGGATCAATTCATCCGTACCCATACCAGGTCCGCACTTGATGCCGATCGGGTTCTTGATGCCCTTGCAGAAATTCACGTGCGCATGGTCGATCTGGCGCGTGCGGTGGCCGATCCACAGCATGTGGGCGGAGGTGTCGTACCAGTCGCCGCTGGTGGAATCGATGCGCGTCATCGCTTCCTCATAGCCGAGCAGCAGCGCTTCGTGGCTGGTGTAGAACTCCACCTGCGACATCTGCGGGACTGTTTCGGCGTTCAGGCCGACTGCCTGCATGAAGCGCAGCGAGGCGGAAATCTGGTCTGCCAGTTTCTGGTAGCGCTCGCCTTGCGGGCTGCGATCGACGAAGCCCAGCATCCAGCGCTGCACGTTCGCAAGGCTCGCATAGCCGCCCTGGCTGAAGGCGCGCAGGAGGTTCAGCGTCGCGGCCGATTGCGAATAGGCCTGCACGAGACGCTCCGGATCCGGCGTGCGGCTTTCCGGCGTGAACTCCATGCCGTTGATATTGTCACCCTTGTAGGACGACAGCGTCACGCCGTTCTGGGTCTCGGTCTCTTCCGAGCGCGGCTTGCCGAACTGGCCGGCGATGCGGCCCACCTTCACGACCGGCTTGGCGGCGGCGAACGTCAGCACGACCGCCATCTGCAGGATCACGCGGAACGTGTCACGGATATTGTCCGGGTGGAATTCCTTGAAGCTTTCGGCGCAGTCCCCGCCCTGCAGCAGGAAGGCTTTGCCGGCCGCAACCTCGGCCAGGCGCTGCTTCAGGCGGCGCGCTTCGCCCGCAAAAACCAGCGGCGGATAGCTCCTCAGGCGGTTTTCGACAGCCGCCAGTGCCCCCGCGTCAGGATAATCCTGCGGAATGTGCAGCGCGGGCAGTTTGCGCCAGTCAGAGGGGTGCCAGGTCATTGCGGGGTGCTCCAGTTCTGCGGGGCATAAATCACATGGCGGCGGGATGCTCAAGTTTCACCATAATTTCACAGCAGTAAGGTGGCCGATACGGGGTGCCTGAGGCTAAAAGGCCTCGGGCAATCAAGGGTTCAATACGGGGTCCGCTGCGCATGCCGCATGTCTATATCAGCCATTCCGGGGCCGATCCCGATGCGCTGCTGCAGTTGCACGAGAACCTGAGGAGCGCCGCCATCGCGGTCCGCTACCCCGCCGGCGAGGCGGGCCGCGACGAGGTCAACACCGATATCGCCGCCGCTTTTGCCGTCATTGTGCTGGTTTCCGCCGCTGCCGTGCGCTCGAAATCGGTGCGTCAGGATGTCGAGACCGCCAAGGCGAGCGGTATCCGCATCATCCCCTACCAGATCGACAAGGCCCGCCTGAACGGCTTCTTCAAACAGGAAGTCCAGCCGCACCTTCGCCTTTCCTCCACGATGCCGGATGGCATGGACCAGCTGGTCGCCGAGACCCAAGCCGCCTACCGCCGGAAGTGCCCGGTCGTTGCCGTAATGAACCTCAAGGGCGGCGTCGGCAAAACCACCGTCACGGCGCAGCTCTCCGGCGCCTGGCAGGAGGCTTTCGGCGGCCGGGTCCTGCTGATCGACCTCGACCCGCAATATAACCTCACCCAGACCTTCTTCGGCATGGACGAGGCGGATGCGTCCTCCGGCGTGGACCGTTCGGTCATCTCGCTTTTCGAACGCTCGCGCCTGCATGCGAAGGATGCGCCGTCGCCGGCCGAGAACTGGCAGGGCCTCACCATTGCGCCCTTCACGCCGGCCGCGCGCGACAGTTTCGTCCACCGTATTCTGGGCACGGACGGCCCGCCCGGGCGGCTCGACCTGATCTCGGGCCAGTTCGAGATTTCGAAATACGCCTTCGCGAATGACAGAGACAGCCTTGCTGCCATCAAGCAGCATTTCCTGCGCTCGATCGATCACTATCGAAGCGAGTATGATCTCATCGTCTTCGATACGAACCCCAACGCGACGTTCCTGACGCGCTGCGCGCTGGAAGCCGCCGACCGCGTCATCGCGCCAATGCATGCCGACATATATTCGCTGCGCGGAGTACGCCTACTGAACCTCGTGATCCGCGACCAGATCGAGGAAGAAAAGCGCCCGGCTCTCTCGGTCCTCTTCAATGCCGTGAACCGCAACGAACAATCGACCTTCGAAGGTGACGCGCGCAATGGCGTCTATGACCAGATCGCCGGCTTCCCGCTATCAAAATCCCTGATGGCCGCCGCGCTGCCCCGCTCCGCGCATTTCGCGGTCAAGGCCCGGGACGAAGGCCAGCCCCGCTGGCGCCAACTCCTCGCCCACGCCGGCCGCGGCGGCGGACTCAAAGCCATCCGCGACAGCCTCAAGCAGGTGGCGTTGGAGTTGAAGGTGCTGAGTGAGGACGCAAGCTCCGGGCACTGACAGAACTCTCCGGCGCAGCCATAGCCGCCCTCCCGCAGGGAAAGGGAGGGCTACTGCGGAGCAATGCGAGGTTGGGGGGCTTTCGCGCCTTCCACTTTTGCCAAGTTCAGTTTGTCGTCATGCCGGTTTCGCTGAAGGCGAAGACAGGGACCCAGCGCAAGAAAAGGGTCAGGGTGCCGGGCATCTGCTGCGCAAATCCAGGGATGGCGACACATAGTTATTGTATGTCTGGAGTGGAGCGGGGCTGAAAAGCTCACACCACCTCCGGCACCCATTTCGTCCGCATCGTGACCAACTCCTCCGCCGCTGAAGGATGCACCGCGCAGGTCCGGTCGAAATCGTCCTTCGTCGCGCCCATCTTCACGGCAATGCCCGCCATCTGGATCATTTCGGCGGCGTCCTCGCCGACGATATGCACGCCGAGCACGCGCTGGTCTGAGGCGCGCACGACGAGTTTCATGAAGGTACGCGTCTGGTCGCCGTTCAGCATGTTCTTCATGGGGCGGAACCGCGTCTTGTAGATGTCGATCTCGCCATGCAGCTTGCGCGCCTCGCTCTCGCTGATTCCCACTGTGCCGACTTCCGGCTGCGAGAAGACCGCCGTGGCAATATCCGCATGATCGAAATGCCAGGGCCTGCCGCCAAACTCGGTGTCGGCGAAGGCATGCCCTTCGCGGATCGCCACCGGCGTGAGGTTCACCCGGTCAGTCACATCGCCGACCGCCCAGATGTTCGGCGCGCTGGTGCGCGACCACTCGTCCACGATCACCTTGCCATTATCGCCGAGCTTCACGCCGGCCGCCTCGCAGCCAAGACCTTCCGTATTTGCCTGCCGGCCCACGGCCATCAGCACCACATCTGCCTTAACCTCATGGCCATTGTCCAGCTTCACGCAGAGGCCGTCCGCCGTCTTATCGATCCGCGTAAAGACTGTTTTCGTGATGACACGCACACCCGCTTCCTTCAGGCCCTCATGCACGGCGAGGCGAACATCCTCGTCGAAGCCGCGCAGCACCGTCTCGCCCCTGTAAACGAGGCAAACCTCGACGCCGAGCCCGGCAAACACGTGCGCGAACTCGACCGCAATATAGCCGCCACCCGCGACCAGCATCCGCTTCGGCAGCGTCTCCATCTCGAACACGTCATTCGAGCTGATCGTATTCTCAACGCCCGGAAGCTCCGCCGGCGAAGGCCGCCATGGCCGCCCGCCGGCGGCGATCAGGATTTTCTTCGCGGTGATGATCTTGCCGCTCGTCTTCAGGCGCAGCGTATGCGCGTCCACGAACTCTGCGCGCTCATTGAAAGTCTCGGCGCCCGCCGATTTCAGGTTGCGGTCATAGATCGCCGACAGGCGGTCCACTTCGGCATGCATGCCCGCCACGAACTTCGAATGATCGTAGGAGACCTCGCCCACAGACCATCCGTACCCGGCGGATTTCGCGATGCTCTTTCCGTACTGGCTGGCATACACCATGAATTTTTTCGGCACGCAGCCGCGGATCACGCAGGTGCCGCCCATCCGGTATTCTTCGGCCACGCCCACCCTGGCGCCGGCCTGCGCCGCGATCCGCCCGGCGCGTACGCCGCCGGAGCCGCCGCCGATCACGAACAGGTCAAAATCGTAAGCGGGCTCGGTCATCGGAGCAGTCTTTCCTGCAGTTTCGAAAAAAAGGAATGTGTGGCCCGCGGGCCTAGTATTCAATGATGCGGGCGCCGGTTTCGGTCCCGAAGATGACGGTTCTCGCGATGCCGATGAACAGGCCGTGCTCCACCACGCCCGGCACATCCGACAGGAACGCCGCCGCTTTCGGCGGGTCCGGGATCAGACCGCAATGGCAATCGAGGATGTAGTTGCCGCCGTCGGTCACCAGCATTTCGTTACTGCGCGGCGCCTTGCGCAGCTCCACGCGGGGCCGCTCGACGCCCGCCGCGACCAGCGCGTCATGCACCTTCTTCGCCGTGATCGTATAACCGAACGGCGTCACCTCTACGGGGAGCGGAAATGCGCCGATCGCCTGCACGTCCTTCGTCGGGTCCGCGATCACCACCATGTGATCGGAGGCGTTGGCTATGATCTTCTCGCGCAGCAGCGCCGCGCCGCCGCCCTTGATCAGCACGCCGCCGGGGCCTGCTTCGTCCGCGCCGTCAACGGTCAGGTGGATGCGGTCGACCTGCTCGAAAGGGACCAGCGGCACGCCGAGGCTGCGAGCGAGATCGCGCGTCTGCACGCTCGTCTCGATGCAGCGCACGATCAGCCCGTCGGCAATCTCGTCGGCCAGAAGTTCCACGAAATACTTCGCGGTCGAGCCCGTGCCGAGACCGATGGTCATGCCGTCCTCGACAAACTCCATCGCCGCGGCCGCCGCATTCTGTTTCTCGGTTTCGTAGGCCATCTGCCCGCCCTCAGCCCTTCTTGACCTTGGCGGCCTTCTCGGCCGCCTTCTTTGTACGGAAGGTCCTGGCCCAGCCTTCACGCGTCATCTGCGGCGCGCGCGCCACGGACAGCGCGTCGCCCGGCACATCCCTGGTGATCACGCTGCCCGAGCCGACATAGGCACCGTCGCCTATGCTGACCGGCGCCACCAGCGCCGAGTTCGAGCCGACAAAGGCGCCCGCGCCGATGTTCGTCTGGTGTTTCAGGAAGCCGTCATAGTTGCAGAAGATCGTGCCCGCGCCGATGTTGGCACCGGCGCCGATCGACCCGTCGCCGAGATAGGCGAGATGGTTCGCCTTCGCGCCGTCGCCCATCGCGGTGTTCTTCGTCTCCACGAAATTGCCGACCTTGACGCCCCGCCCCAGCACGGTGCCCGGCCGCAACCGCGCATAGGGGCCTATCTCGCACTCTTCGCCGACGACGGCGCCTTCAAGATGGCTGAACGCCCGGATGCGCGCGCCGGCCGCCACGGTCACGCCGGGGGCGAACACGACATGCGGCTCGACCACCACGTCGGCGGCCAAGGCCGTGTCATGCGCAAAGAAAACTGTTTCGGGCGCAACGAGGGTGACACCCGCATCCATAAGCGCTATGCGCCGCCTTGCCTGAAAAATGCCCTCTGCCTCGGCTAGATCAGCCTTGGAATCGCATCCGATCAGGTCATCTTCGGATGCGGTGACCAGGGCGCACCGGCCGCCTTCGGCCCGGGCCAGACCCACCAGGTCGGTGAGGTAGTATTCGCCCTTTGCATTGGTGTTTGTAATTTTTTGCAAAAGCCGGAACATATCCCTGGCGCGTCCGGCCATCACCCCTGAGTTGCAGATTCGCACCCTGAGCTGCTCCGGCGTCGCTTCGCGTGCCTCGACAATCGCTTCCAGGTCTCCAGCTGCGTTGGTGATCAGCCGGCCGTAGAGGCCAGGGTCTGCCGCCTCGAATCCCAGCACGCCAAGGCCTGCCCCGCCGGCCACCTTGCCGAACAGGTCCTCGATCACCGGCGCCGGCACCAGCGGGCTGTCGCCGTACAGCACAGCCAGCTCGCCTTCGAATCCCGCCAGCGCTTCTTCGGCGCAGCGCACGGCATGCCCTGTTCCCTGCGGCGGGTCCTGGAAGGCGATTCCCACGTCCGGATGATGCGCCTTAAGGTGTGCGATCAGCACGTCCTGCGAGGGGTGGACCACCGCCACGATCCGCGCGCAGCCCACCTCCCGCGCCAGCGCGATCGACCAGTCCATCATCGGCCGGCCGCCCACTTCGTGCATCACTTTCGGCAGTGCGGACTTCATCCGCGTGCCCTTTCCGGCCGCGAGGATCACAGCGGCTCGCTGTTTCGGCGCTTGGGTCAAAGGCAGGCTCCCTCTCGCTTTAATTCGCCCCATCGCCTAGACGAAACCCAGCAGCTTGGCGAGGGCGAACGCGGCATGTACACGGGCGAAACACCGGACTTCAACGGCTGGACGATCCTGTTCGATCTGGACGGCACGCTGGTCGATACCGCCCCGGACCTGCTCGGCGCGCTGAACCATGTGCTGACCGGCACAGGCCTCGCCCCAGTGCCGCTGGCGGAGGTCGCCGAGATGATCGGGCACGGCGCCCGCGCGATGATCGAAACCGGTATCCGGACCCAGGGCGCTGCTCTGTCTGCAACAGAAATGGACGCCGCGTTCGAGTTGTTCATCGCCTATTATGTCGACCATATCGCGGTCGGCTCGCGGCCATTTGACGGCGCCATAGACGCGCTGGACGCGCTGCGCGAGGCCGGCGCCACGCTGGCCGTGTGCACCAACAAGCGTCAGGATCTGAGCGTGCGGCTGCTCGAGGCGCTGGGCCTGACCGACCAGTTCGACGTGGTCTTCGGCGCCGACCGGGCGACGAACCGCAAGCCCCACGCCGACCATGTGCTTGAAACGATTGCCGCTGCGAGCGGCGATCCGGCCCGCGCCCTTTTCGTGGGCGACAGCCGGACAGACGAAAGGGCAGCCCGGAATGCCGGACTGCCCTTCGTATTCGTAACCTTCGGTTATGAGGCGGAAACACCTGAAGCTATTGCCGCTGATGTTACCATCAGCCACTATGTCCAGCTTGTTCCAGCTTTGTCAGGCCTGAAGGATCAGGCCGTCGCTTCGCCCCGTGGCCGGTAGGTCGGGCGGGAAGACCCGCCTTCACCAAGGGCACGCCGGCGCGGCATGCCATTGACCATGTTGGATCGCACGTCCGTACGTGCACTGCGCATTGCGGGAACAAAACCTGCGTCTATGAGGTCGACATCGACTTCGTAGCCGCGTTCTGCCCAGTACGCGTTAATCTTCTCGCGAAGGCGCCGAGCGCCATCTTCGTCACACCAGTCTTTCACTCTGCTCTCTCCAGGCTTGTTATTAATCTGGCGACTTACGCCGCCGTGCCTGTCCTTCTTAAGTTCATACTGCGGACCTTGATTGGACCGTCTCGTATGTAGGCAAGATGACAACGTTTGCAGGTTTTCTCAAGGGCAAATTCGGGTGACGGTTCGGTAAGTTTTCAGCATGAACACTTATTCAGGATGAATGACTGTTCATTTTCACCAGAGGTATGGGTAATTTCCGCAGAAACTCTCCAGAAGTCAGGACCCAACGCGGTTCGCGCTCTTGCGACGCTCTGTCACAAGCTTGCAATACAGGGGCCCTCATTTCCGGGACAGCAGCATCCCTTAATGCAAGAATGCATGGCTCACAGTCAGAGCTATTACCCGTCTGGACGTCCTCCAGGCTTCGCGCCAGGGCAAACAGCGGCCGAATCCCTCGCGCATTTGCCCCTTACATACCGTCTTGACCTCCCCCGCCGGGCCGACTACGCCACGCCCTTCCCGGCGGGCGATTAGCTCAGTGGTAGAGCACTGCCTTCACACGGCAGGGGTCGCAGGTTCGAACCCTGCATCGCCCACCATCCCTCACCCTTCGGCCTTCCGTTGGCGCTGCCGCCTCCTATGGCGCCTGCTCCGAAGCGCAGTATAAGCCGCCCGATGAAACCCTTGCTCCGCTCGCCCTTCGTTGCTGCCGTGCTTGGCTTCGTGATCTGGTCGTGGATGGCGCTGGTGGCCTATACCATCCGCTGGAAGATCGAAGGCGCCGACAGCGCGCGCCAGTCACTCGGCGCCCGCAGCACGGGCATTGTCCTCGCCTGTTGGCATGAGACGATCCTGATGATGCCATCCGGCTGGTACCGCTCGATCCGGGGCTGGCCGGAACGCGGCGGGCACCGGCTCGCCATGATGGTCTCTCTGTCGCCGGACGGTATAGCCGTCGCCAACGCAGTTGTGCGGCTGGACATCGATGTGGTCCGCGGCTCTGCCTCCAACAAGAAGAAAGCCGCCAAGGACAAGGGCGGCGTGCGCGCCATCGCCGAGGCCAGCCGGCGTCTCAAGGAAGGCGGCGTGATCTGCATGACGCCCGACGGGCCGCGCGGCCCCCGCCGCATCGCCACCGCCGGCGCCGTGACGCTGGCCCAGCGCGCCGGCGCGGCGGTCGTGCCGTACGCCGTCTCGTCGAAACCGGCGCCCCGGCTCGATTCCTGGGACCGGTTCATCATTCCGCTGCCCTTCGCGCGCGGCGCCATCGTGTTCGGCCCGCCGATCGACTGCCCGCGCGAGGCCCGCCTTGAAGACCTTCAGCAGGCGTTGCAAACCGGCATGGATGCGGCTACCCGCCGGGCCGAAGAACTGGCCGGATATCCTGCCGCGCCAGACCTCGCCGGAGCGGCCCTCTGAATGACGCCTGCGTTGTTCGCCTACAGACTGGCCACGCGCCTTGCCGCGCCGCTGCTTGGCTTTGCGCTGAACGCGCGCGCCAGCAAAGGCAAGGAAGATATCCTCCGCCTGAATGAACGCTTTGCCCAGCGCCTGCCGCCGCGCCGGCCCGGCCCGCTGGTCTGGCTGCACGGCGCCAGCGTTGGCGAAAGCCGCGTGCTGCTGGAACTAGGCCGCAGGCTGATCATCGCTCGACCCGGCGTGATGCTGCTGTTCACCAGCCAGACGCTGACCTCCGCGCGCCTCATGGGCAAGGAAATTCCGGAAAGCGCCGTGCATGCCATTGCACCGGTCGACACACCGATGGCGGCGCGCCGCTTCATCCAGCACTGGCGGCCGGACCTCTGCATCTTCGCCGAAGGCGAGATCTGGCCCAACCTGATCCTCGAAGCGGAAAAGGCCGGCGCCCGCCGCGCGCTGGTGAATGCGCGCATGACTGATCGCTCCGCCGAAGGCTGGGCCCGCGTCAAGGGTCTCTTCCGTACACTGATCGGCCGGTTCGACGTGATCCTCGCCGCCGATCCGGAAACAGGTGCGCGGCTGGAGCGGCTTCTGGGCCGCGCCGTGCGCGTAACTGGAAATCTGAAATCAGCGCAACCGCCGCCGGATGCCAATCCGGTTGACCTTGCGCGCATATCGGCGACTTTCGTCAACGGGCGGCGCTGCTTCGTCGCCGCGTCGACCCATCCGGATGAGGAGGAACTTTTCCTGGATGCGACAGACCGGTTCACCGAGTCCGCCCTCATCATCGTCCCCCGCCATCCGGAGCGCGGTGACGAGATAGCCGATCTCCTGAAGTCCCGCCGCCTGCCCTTCGCGCGCCGATCGAAAGGCGACGTGCCCTCGCCGCGCGACCGGGTGCTGCTGGCCGATACTATGGGCGAAATGGGCCTGTGGCTGCGCCTCGCCAATGTCGTCTACCTCGGCGGCGGCCATGCGGCGGATGTCGGCGGGCACAATCCGCTGGAGCCCGTTCGCCTGCGCAAACCCGTGCTGACCGGGCCATCGGTGTTCAACTTTGCCAGCATGATGGCGGACCTTGAAGCGCGCGGCCTCGTCCGCACCGTGATCGATTCCGGAAATCTCGCAGCTGGCCTGGCCGATCCGCCCGCCGTTTCGGAAGCTGCCGTTGCGGCGCTGGAAGCGGATGCCGATGCGCCGATGAACGCGACGCTGGACGCGCTGCTGCCGCTGATCCCGAAACCGCTGCTCGACACCTCCGGGCCGGGCCGGTGAAGGCGCCGTATTTCTGGTCGGCGGGTCTCGATCCCTCGGCGCGCGAGTCTGCCCCGATGCTGCGCGCCCTGCTGACACCGGTTAGCTGGCTCTACCTCTGGAGCTTCAAGCGCAAACTCGCCCGCGCCGTGCCGGAGCGCGTGTCCGTGCCGGTCATCTGCATCGGCAACGTGACGACAGGCGGGACAGGCAAGACCCCGGTGGCCGAAGCGATCCGCGCACAGATCACTTCGCATGGTATCCGCGCCGCAACGCTCTCGCGAGGTCATGGCGGGCGCGAACCGGGCCCGCTGAAGGTCGACCCCGCCCGCCATACTTTCCGTGATGTGGGCGACGAACCCTTGCTGCTTGCCGCCGCCGGCGAGGCCTGGATCGGCCGCGACCGTGCCCGAGGCGCGCGCGCGATGCAGGCGGCGGAGGTGGGCGCGGTGCTGATGGATGATGGCCACCAGAATCCGTCGCTGGCGAAGGATTTCACCTTCGTAGTCATCGATGCGGGGGCGCCGTTCGGCAATGGCCATGTCCTGCCAAAAGGCCCCTTGCGCGAGCCCGTGTCGTCCGGCCTCGCGCGGGCAGACGCCGTGATCCTGATGGGCGAAGGCCCTGTACCGGCCGCCGCTTTGCAGAGCGGCAAGCCGGTTCTGCGCGCCCGGCTCGAGGCGACCGGGCCTGCGCCTGCCGGCCCGCTGGTGGCCTTCGCGGGCATCGGGCGCCCGGAGAAATTCCTGGACAGCCTGAAAGCTGCAGGCGGCGATATCCGGGACGCTGTACCGTATGCGGATCATCACCCCTATACGGCGGCAGACCTGAGTTTCCTCCGCAGCCTCGCCCGGCGCGACGCGGCACGTCTGATTACAACCTCGAAAGATCATGTCCGTCTGCCCCCGGACATCCAGCCGGAAGTCCTCGTGTTCCCGGTCCGGGCGGTCTTCGAGTCTCCGGAGGCGCTTGACGCGCTGCTCGCTCCGCTCTTCAAACGGGTTGTGCCATGAGCGAGCCGACACCTTCCGACTATGTCCGCCCGAAGGACATCGATAACCGCGCAACGTTCTGGCAGCGGGTTCAATGGCGGCTGGAGACGGTAGCCTGGGACCTGATCTACTGGGGCCCGATGAAGGCGCTGGGACCGGAAAAGGCCTCGGACTTTGGCGGCTGGCTGATGAGGAAGATCGGCCCGGCGCTGTCGCAGCACAAGACGATGCGGCGCAACCTGCGCCTCGCCTTTCCCGCCTGGGACGCCGCGCGGATCGAAGAGACGGCTCTCGCCGCCTGGGAAAGTGCAGGCCGGACGGCCGGCGAGATGCCGCATCTTCCGGCGATTGATCCCTATACGAGCGGACGGGTCGAGGTCGTTGGGGTGGATGTGCTGGATGCAATCCGCGAGAGCGGTAAGGGTGCAGTCTTCATCTCGGGCCATTTCGCCAACTGGGAGA
>Ga0315904_10003582_pt1 | contig 22741 bp, 21 predicted proteins | sample LakEriMetagenome_6_FD_203529 | JGI IMG/M metagenome (GOLD analysis project Ga0315904, IMG submission 203529) | Freshwater fungal communities from buoy surface, Lake Erie, Ohio, United States - Buoy 12 MA120 | ecosystem: Environmental > Aquatic > Freshwater > Lake | place: USA: Lake Erie, Ohio... | reverse complement strand
ATTCCGTCCATCAAAATCATTGCAACCTATATCGACGGGAAATCCATGTTCAAGAAATGAGGCGACTCATCCTGGCCTTGTGCACCTTCGCTGCCGCACATTGCGCGCAAGCGCAGAGTAGTAAGATGTGCTTTTTACCTGCCATCGCAGAAATCTCGGGCTCTATATGGGTTGACGGCACTTTATGGGTATTGGCAGATGGAGGAAATGCTGCGAAACTATACAGCATAGACACTGCCACTGGCAGCATTAAAGACAGCACGACCTTCCAAAATGCGAGCAACATTGATTGGGAAGAACTCACATTGAACAACACTTCGGTATTCATTGGTGACTTTGGCAACAACAGGGGACAAAGGCGCAATTTGAGGGTATTTCGTTTTGATAGATTACAATTGGGACAGCAGGATGTGTTTTGCGACACCATCAGCTTTAGTTATGCGGAACAAACGGACTTCGCAAATAATCCATTTACGATTTACGATTGTGAGGCGATGATTGCTTTTGAAGACTCATTGATTTTATTCAGCAAATCATGGGCAGATTTGGCGTGTCGGGTATATGCGATACCTACAAAACCTGGTAGTTATACCACGCGATATTTACAAACCTTACAGCCGGGGAAGTTGGTGACCGGTGCGTGTACTTTTAGCAACAAAGTGGTGTTATGCTGTTATGGATATAACGGTCAATTTCAGCCGGGGTTGACAGTATTAGACATTGGGACCACCCCCCTATTTGAGAACGCTAAGAATCTGGGTATTGGCTTAAGCCATGCGGTGCAATTGGAAAGCATTGCACACATAGATTCTACGGCACTCTATTTAACGGCAGAAGCATCTAACAATTCAGAGGCAACCTTGTATTTACATCAAGAGAAGACCCTTACAATGCGCCATTTAGATGAAAGTGAAACTACCACATTACAGGTTTATCCGAATCCAGCATCAGAGGTATTGCATCTTTCCAAACCCTTCCAGGGCTGTGCAGCGGTTATTTACAACAAACTAGGTGTGCGGGAGTTTATGTGCAGGGATATAGGCGAAGGAATACCAATATCCAACTTAGCAGCTGGCGTGTACATCTTAAAAACAGAAACCACAGCGGGCATTCGCAGCATTCAATTCACAGTTAAGCATTGAGGGTAGATTTCCGGCTAAGAAATGAAAAATCATTAAAAACATGATTTCATTAATGTGATACTTCCTTATATTTGCACCCCCAAAAGGAAGCACCAGAAAGGTAAAACCCAATGGGAAAGCACATAAGGCAACGAAATGTGCGCAAAGAGGGTCGGATGGCCGAGTGGCTAGGCACAGGTCTGCAAAACCTTTTACAGCGGTTCGAACCCGCTTCCGACCTCAACTGAACCCTAAGTACCCAGAGCTTTGCTCTGGGTGTTTTTGTTTGTAGCCGACCCAACCCGCTTGCGAGGTTGGGAACGGGTACAGACAAAAACAGCCTCTGAAAGAGGCTGTTTAGGGTTCAGTTGAAGCGCACACCACCAGGATCAGCTTCAGCTAATCCGTCTAACCATACCCGCTTGCGAGGTATGGAAGGGGCAGAAACAAAAACAGCCTCCGAAGGAGCTGCTTTTCTTGGATTGAAGCGCCCCCCTCCAGGATCAGCCCCAGCTAATCCGACCCCACCATACCCGCTTGCGAGGTTGGTCTGAAAAGGTAACATCAACCTACTCCATCCTCAATAATTTAAATCGAAACATAGGACTAGAACGACAATCATCCATACATTGATTGCTGCGAACCAAATTGATATATTTGCCCCTTAAGTAAATCACAGCATCCATTCAAAAAATGAAAGTACTTACTGCGAAATTAAGATTCGTCTTACTGCTCATCTCAGTGCTTGCGGGATGCACGAATTCAGCCCCATCAAAAAAGACAACTTCAACAGAAAAAGATAATCAACATACACTACTGTGTTTGGGATATCAGTCAGGTTGGTCCGAGGCAAGAAGTAAACAACATACCGACAGTTTGAAAAAAGCGGGAATAATCACTAGGGGATATGAGCAATTATCCCAGCCGGATGAACGAATTTACTTTTCAGAATTCAATGAAACTGTGCTTTTCGATATAAGTTACAAAACCTTGCTCACCCATTGTGCTATAGGAGAGAAACAAGAGCAACTGTTATTCAAGATAACCCTTATTCAGGAGCCGATGTCACGCTATTACAGTGCACTGGAAACTACATCATTTCAACAATTTCGAGCAAAAATCCACAAGAGTAGAATTGACCTTTTTACTGAAATAGTGAATAAATACCAGGCCAAGATTATAAATCCCTATGAATGTTACATTGATGACTCCGTTGTGGTAAGGATAAAAATAGACTCTGTAACCACATCGCAACTCATAGATCCCAATAAAAAAGGCATAGATCAAATCCTGAGTCAAAACAAAACAAAACGGGTGCAAGGCACAGGTATGAGAATTGTTGTTGAGTATATAGACTTGAAGCTTTATGACCGATATGTAAAAGAAAGTAGAGCTCGCGCGAACAGCAATAAACAGCGTCATATACTTGAATCCAAAGAAAAGCTGTAGGCTATAAAAAATATATTGATATACCCATCCGCTTAGATAGCACTTGTAAATACAACCATTACGGATATGCGCAAGAGTATTGCATTAAACCAAACAACACAGACTATTGGTACATCAATTAATGTAAGCTTTTTCTAAAAAATTTAGAGACTATGATAATAGAATCAAGAGATAAAAACACCAGCCCTTAGGCTATGAAAGAGTAGCGATGTAGCGCCTAATCCTACTTAAAATCCACCAAGGTGATATCGAATGCCAATACACTATTGGCGGGAATGGGACCACTGCTGCGTTCACCATAACCCAAATTACTAGGTAAAATCAATGTGCCTTTGCCGCCTTTTTTGAAGTTCTGCAATCCTTCAGTCCAGCCAGGTACAACTTGATTCAATCCAAACTCAATGGGACTTCCCGGTTGAGATGCGTCAAACACAGAACCATCGAGCATATACCCAACATATTCTGCACGAACCACACTCATGGCGTTTGGAAATTCACCGCTACCCTCTTGGGTAATGGCAACATACAATCCGCTGGGTGTAAATTCTCCTTTTAAGCCTTTTTTCTTGGCATAGGCTTCAATTTCTGCATGCTGTTTTTCGGCCATTTGCACCCCCGTTTCAACTGGCACTTGTTCTTCGATTTTAGTTACCTCATCTTGATTTTTAGGCGCATTGCACGCCAAAAAGCCCATTGTTGCGCATGCCACAAAAAGTTTAAATCTCATGCTTCAAATATAATTAGAACCTTGTTCAGTAGCGCGTGTCGTTCTTGGTTTTACCAACAACATACCAAGTATAAGACCTAAAGCGTCTGCGCACCAATCCAGCCATTCCCCACTGCGGTAGGTAAGGACATATTCCTGAAACAACTCAATCAACCCTCCAAACAACAGCATAAAAAAAGCAGCCTGTAATGGCTTTTGTCCGCCCCAAAAGCGATACACAAAAAACCACAGGAAATACAATGCCGCATGCACCCATTTATCCAAGGAAAATGCGCCGGCCCAGGAAAATTCCGGAAGTGCGCTTCCCGGCAAGAGGCAGAGTATAAAAATAAAAAATCCCGACACAAGTGTCGGGATTTGATGTTTCATTTTCATGGGGTTCTTAACCTACCATTGCAGCATAATCTGCAGCAGACATAAGTCCGGAAACTTGAGAGGCGTCAGTCATTTTCACTTTAACCATCCAACCATTTCCATAAGGATCTGAGTTTACATGCTCAGGAGCATTTTCCAAAGAAGCATTTACTTCAAGGATTTCACCACTTACAGGCATGTAAAGATCACTCACTGTCTTCACCGCTTCAACCGTACCAAAAACTTCATTTTGTCCGATGGTTTCGCCTTGAGACTGGATGTCAACAAATACGATATCACCCAACTCACCTTGTGCAAAATCTGTGATTCCGATTGTTGCAGTGTCGCCATCCACCAAAATCCACTCGTGATCTTTGGTGTACATTAAATTTTCTGGAAAATTCATAGGAGTATTTTTATTCTTATTTATGTGATTTTTTATCCCAAATGAGTTTCAAAAGGGTAGTTAGCTTTTCTTTCAGCTCGCCGCGGTTTACGATAAAATCGAGGAAACCGTGTTCGAGAAGAAACTCACTACTTTGAAATCCTTTCGGTAGGTCTTTCCCAATAGTTTCGCGAATAACACGAGGACCCGCAAAACCAATCAATGCTTCAGGCTCAGCGATATTAAAATCGCCAAGCATGGCATAGGAAGCGGTAACTCCACCCGTTGTAGGGTTGGTCATCAGAGAAATATAGGGAATCCCAGCTTGGTTCAACAGGGCAAGTTTTGCGCTGGTTTTTGCCATTTGCATAAGGCTAAATGCAGCCTCCATCATACGGGCACCGCCACTTTTGGAAATCATCAGAAAAGGTGCTTTAATTTCGATTGCATGGTCAATAGCCCGAGCAATTTTCTCACCCACAACACTTCCCATAGACCCCCCGATGAAGGCAAAATCCATACAAGCCACAACCAAAGGCTGCCCATTGATTTTACCCGAGCCTGTGCGCACAGCATCTTTGAGTCCCGTTTTGCGCTGCGCTGCAACAATACGATCTGTGTATGCGGCAGTGTCAACGAAATGTAGTGGATCGCCGCTACTCAGTCCTGCATCGAGTTCTGTAAACTTGTTATTATCAAACAGAATTTCGAAATACTCACGAGAGCCGATGCGTTCATGAAACCCACAGGCAACGCAAACGTAATGCGCTGCTACCCAATCTTTGGCTGGAACAACGGTTTTGCAACGCGAACACTTTTCCCAAAGACCATCAGGAGTGGCTTTTTTATCTTTGGTTTTGGTAAGTATACCTGAGAATTTGCGCTGGTACCATTTCGAACCTTCGCCTGTCAGGTCATCCTCTTCAAATTCCATATGCTGGCAATGATACGAAAAAGTTACGCAATCGTAACAGAATTATCCAAATAAACGTCTTGAATGGCGTTCAACAGCTGCACACCTTCATGCATGGGCTTTTGGAAGGCCTTACGACCTGAGATCAAGCCAGAACCGCCTGCGCGCTTGTTGATAACTGCGGTGGTAACTGCTTCTGCCAAGTCACCAGCACCTTTACTTTCGCCACCACTGTTAATCAAACCTGCACGGCCCATGTAGCAGTTTGCCACTTGGTAACGGCATAGGTCGATTGGATGGTCCGTAGTCAATTCACTGTATACTTTCGGGTGGGTTTTGCCAAAAGAAATGGCATTGTAGCCGCCGTTGTTGGTAGGCAATTTTTGCTTGATAATATCCGCTTGAATGGTAACACCCAAGTGGTTTGCTTGACCGGTTAAGTCGGCAGCTGCATGGTAATCAATACCATCTTTTTTGAAGCCGTTGTTGCGAAGGTAGCACCACAAAATGGTAGCCATACCTAGTTCATGAGCCATTTCGAAAGCCGCAGAAACTTCTTGGATTTGGCGAGCACTTTCGTCTGAACCGAAATAAATGGTAGCACCCACAGCGGTTGCACCCATATTCCAAGCTTCTTGGATAGAGCCATACATGATTTGGTCGAATTTATTCGGGTAGCTCAAGATTTCATTGTGGTTGATTTTCACGATAAATGGAATCTTGTGTGCGTATTTGCGAGAGCAAGCAGCCAACACACCATAGGTAGAAGCTACTGCGTTACAACCGCCGTCAATAGCGAGTTTCACAATATTTTCGGGATCAAAGAAAATAGGGTTTGGCGCAAAAGATGCACCCGCACTATGTTCGATTCCTTGGTCCACAGGGAGAATGCTCATATACCCTGTATCAGCCAGGCGTCCATGTCCATAAATCTGCTGTAGGCTTCTAAGAACTTGGGGACTGCGGTTGGTTTGAGCAAAGATGCGATCCACAAAATCAGCACCTGGCTGATGAATAAGATCTTTACTAATTGTGTTACAAGTGTGGTTCAGCAGGCTTTCAGCGTCGCTGCCGAGGAGTTGTTGGATGTTGGTACTCATAGTCACTTTTTCGAGTGGCAAAGGTAAGGTTTTTAGCAAAAACACAGACATCCGTATAAAACTTGTGTGCAAACTGCCTCTCATTGAGAAATACAACCACTGCCATTATACTTGCGGCGTGATAGAAGTTATAGAAATAAACAGCAGAGTCAATTTGGAATCTGCATTCGAAATCCGCAGACAGGTATTTGTGATTGAGCAGGAAGTACCCGCAAACGAGGAGTACGATGAATTCGAAGAAAGTTGTGTGCATTTCTTGGCCATATCCAAGGGAATACCCGCCGGGACGGCGAGAATACGCGAAACCCAACATGGGATAAAACTGGAACGATTTGCGGTTTTAAAAGCGCATCGCACTGCAGGAGTTGGCAGGGCCTTGGTGTACGCATGTCTCTCCCACCCAAAACTCTCCGACCCAAATATTAAAGTATATATGCATGCCCAAGAACACGCCATGGGCTTTTATGCAAAATTGGGTTTTGAAGCAGAAGGAGATCGTTTTATGGAATGCGATATTCCCCATTTCACTATGATTAGGAAGACTTAGCGCAGAAACAAACACCAACATACCCTTTCTGCTCAGGCGCTGCGAGATTTAATTGCGCTTTATTGACTTCGGAAAATTTATAATAAGTACCGGTTCTTATTTTTTATTTTCAGAGTGAATTACCCATCATTCAAAACGCTGTAACCCTCGCCCAATACTATGTAAGTGCCGACTCTCATTTTTAATTCGAGCTCATTATTTTATCAATTCAAAATGTATTTTTGTAAAACCAAAAAATCATTTCATTCAACGATTGTGCGTGAAAGGAAACGATCAATTGGTTTTCAGCTCAATGAAAATTACAATATTCACAGATCCCATTTGTTCTACATGCTGGGCCATGGAGGCCGAGGTAAGGAAGATCAATTCCGTATTTGATGATCAAATAAATTGGTCCTATCGCATGGGTGGGCTTTTAAAAAACTGGGCCGAGTATGACGGCACCCATATCCGATCGCCCAAAGATGTTGGGAAACACTGGGATGAAGTAGGTGAAAAATACAAAGTTCCAATTTCAGCGGGTCTTTGGGATGATGCACCTTTAATTTCTTCATATCCGGCATGTATTGCTACCAAATCTGCTCAGCATATAAGTCCTGAAAAAGCGGATTTCTTCTTGCGAAGTATGAGAGAGCTATTGTTTGTGGGCATGTATGACATCAATTCGCCCCTTGCCATTGAGAAAGCAGCTCTTATGGCTGGAATTTCGCCGGTAGATGTATTCGACAATATGCAAACTGGCAAACTTCTTTTCGATGAAGACATGAAGTTTGCTAAACTCTTAGGAATACGCGTTTTACCTACTTTTATCTTAGAAATTTCTGGGAATGTTGAAGTACTTAGAGGTTACCAAACCTATGATGGGCTTATGGCCTCAATCATGAAATTGGGTCAAAACAGGCTCAATCCATCATACAAACCTGAATTTGATGCCCTGTGTAAGAAATATGATTCACTTACAGCGAGAGAAGTTTCAGTATTTTTGGATATAGAGTACAAACAGGCTGAAGAACTCTTGGCAGCTGAATTACAGCGTCAAACTTTTCAGCCCGTCAATGCTGATTCCGGAGTTCTATATCATAAAAAGGCGAGTTTCTTTGCTACGCATCCGAGCATGCTCAGAAGCGAACAAAAGAGCATTATAATAGGCGCTGGAGTGGCAGGTATTGCTACGGCAATGGTGATGGAAAAAAACCGCATTCCTTATCAAGTTTTTGAGAACTTACAAGACAGAACAATGAACATGCTCACAGGGATGGTTATTACAGACGAAGTTTTTTCAGAATTGGAAAAGAATGGCTTTCCCCTAAGCTGTTTGAGTCCTGAAACAGAGTTAAGCTCCATTGTACAAATTAAAGCCTCCACAGGTGAGCAGACAGAAAGCCCATTAAAGAACCATTACGCAATTGACCGGCTTGCGTTGCTTGACTCCTTAAGTGAATACGCGGACAAGAGTAAATTCAAATACAACTCAAAACTCAGTGCCCTATCAGAGGACTGTTGCGACCTTACCAAAGCGGTGTTTTCTGATGGCGAATCTCACAGTTCGGAATTCATTTTTGGTGCTGATGGTATTAATTCCAAGGTTAGAGAAGCCGTTCTGCCAGAGGTAAATATACGCCGGTCTGCGGTTTATGAAATATTGGTTCCATTTGAAAGTATTTCAATACAACAGAAATTAAAGAATAGGCTTATTAAAGTACTTTCAGCTGAACATGGGTTTAATATTGGCTTACTCAGCTTAGGAAAAGGGAAAAATCTTATTTATATCCAAGTAAACACACTCAAGATTCCTTTTGATAATGAAGAAAGCTTAAACTGTGATATCTACAGAGTCATTGAAATGGCTGTAGATGAATTTAACAAACACACCGAAGAATTGCTGTCGGACCTACGATACAACCGTCATTACCTTTGGAAAACCTCGGATATGGACATACCTCTTACCTTTAGTAAAGGAAATGTAATGATATTAGGCGATGCTGCGCATACCTTCCTACCCTTTACAAGTCAAGGTGCATGTTCGGCTCTCCTTGACAGTTTGACTATTCATAAATTACTTAATACCGAAAAACATCAAGGACGACTAAGTCCAGAGCTGTTGAAAGAGGTGTATGACATAAGGAAAGATGATTTACAAAAACACTTGGATTTTGGCAGAGAGTTGGAACAAGTGTTTTTATTTCCAGAAAAATATAGAGGACAACAAGCAGTGCCTTTTAGTAAATAACACCATGAAACGCGCAGATCAAGAATTCTTAAACCGGTACAGCTACAATGGCAGATGGGCTGAAATCGACCGGGGTACCACACCATTGACATCTGCTGACATTGACTTTAATATCGCCCCAGAAATTGGCGAAGCGATTTGCAAACACGTAAAAAACGGTTGGTTAGGCTATGGACCTAAATCGGGTTTACCAGAACTTAAAAACGTCATTGCGAAGGTTTATAACGAACGCTACCATGTGCCTATAGATTCCGAACAAGTATTGATTTACAACTCAGCAGCGAATGCAATACAGCACACGGTAAACCATCTAATGAAGCATGGCGAAGAAGCCATTATTGCCGATCCTATGGATTATCTTTTCGCTACTTCGATAAAAAATAGAGGTGGAAAAATAAAACATTTTCATATACCAGGCCCTGGAATTGATATAGACTTTGAGGCCTTTGAAAGTTTGATCGGTCCCAAAACACGTTTTCTAGCTTTGTGTAACCCTATGAATCCTACGGGAAGGGTTTTCAACAGGGAAGAACTTTTCAAATTCGGAAGCATTTGTCTTCAGCATAATATTAAAATTTTAAACGATGAAATTTGGAATGAAATCATCTATCCAGGGAATCAGTTTCTATCCATAGCTTCGTTAAATGCAGGGATTCGTGATATTTGTTATACGATTAATGGATTCAGCAAAACCTTTGGTATCGCTGGCTTGCGTGTTGGCTTTGTGATTGCACCCAATGATTTGTGTGCCTACGAATTGTATAAAACCAGCCATTTTGAAAGCACAATTGAAGGTGTTAGCGTATTGTCTCAAATAGGCGCACTGGCAGCTTATGAGTCTTGCTGGTATTGGGTAGATGAATTTAGAGATTATCTCACAAAAAACATGGAGAAAACCGTAGGTATTTTAAACACCTGTCAATCCTTGGAGACGCTGAAGCCTCAGGGATGCTACGTTGTATTTCCCAAAATAAAAATACCCGATTGGAACGGGAATAGAATGCAAGATTATTTGTTACACAAAACAAAAGTTGCTGTAGTACCGGGGGGACATCGTTGGTTTGGGCCACAATCACAAGAACACTTTAGAATTTCTCTGGCTTCAGAAACAAACAAACTCGCGACTTCAATTGATAAAATCGTAGAGGCAATAAACGAAATACATTAAGCCTTCAAACTTTATGTGGCGCCACTTATTTTATTGTTTGTTGTATTCACAGAAATTTGAAGTGCTATGAATGACAGCTCAACGTCTTTACATCACCCACTAAAAAACTTAAGCTTTTTATCGCTTAATTTTATGGTTCACAAATTTTCGCGTGCCTTGTACTCAAAGCTCAACAGCCAGCTCATACACAAAGATGCTGAAACTGAGCAATTGCTATCAAGATTGGCTGAGGCATCTATCGTTTCCAAGAACATATTGGACAGCATCGGAAATGAAGTTACCATTCAGCTGAATTTAACCCAAGTGGAACTCAATGTTTATGAGCAGGTGCGTTCTATACTCATTTACAATTGCAATCCAGAATTGTCGATTAAAAAAATAGGCGCTGATGAAAATTACAAAGGTCTAATGTTGCTCTATTTTGATATTTTCCTAGAAAATAAAACCATTACACAAACCCTACTCATTTCTCATATGCTTCATCACATCAGTGCTTTGCAAGCAGGGAATCCTGAAATTTGTGTAAACCGCACCGGGGAGAGTTTTTTGCAAGACATGCAACAAATTTCCCAACTAGGAAATGAGATTCGCAACTATGTTGAGCAACAATGCGCTTCAGAAATCGACAATAGCAACGCCATCATGATTTCTTCAATGATGTTGGAATACAAATCGGCATTTTTGTCGCAACAAGCTGCTTGATTTTTTAAAATCAAGCATTCGACTTCAATGTCGATGTTTTCATTTTATTTCCATTAAATTTGTTCAGGACATAATGCAGTTTTCATGGATTTAAATTTCAATATAGCGAGCATAGCCATACCTTACTTCCGTGGTCACTCAGACCTAATAAAAAATGCATTTATCAATGCAGGTCTTAATCGCAATATTACTGACATACTCATTTACAAGCACCTTGATTATCTAGAAAGCTTGATTGATGAGGTTTCCAAAGAAAGAATCGTTAAAATTTTAGATATTGAATCCTTGGTATATTCTGCCAATGGGGAGTATTTGTTTTTAGAGCCACAGCTATCCATGTTGGGTGATGTTGAATTTATCAATATAACCATGGCTGAAATTGCTCCGACAATAGGTGAGGAAAAAGCTGCGGACATTAAATCTGACTCACAAGAAATTGCTTGCCGCTATTTCATTGGAACAGATGAAAATGAGAGAATCACATTTATTGGAAGTTGTAAAAATGGCCAAATACTTGGTTATATTGGGAATACCTTAAAATCTGTACTGCGAGAAGAAGTATATGAACTCATCCACAAAATGGATATCGGTAGCACAGATTCTTTCGAGTTTGGTAAAGCCATCATGCCAGGTGAAACCCTTTGGACTTTTAAAGGAGTAGGTGTTTTTCAAGACCATATTTTACCTGAAGGATTTGATGGTGGAAAAAGCGAATATGTTTTAAATAATATACCCATTGATATTGCGGTTTGGAACCTTGAGCACCGCTATGAATTTTTAAATAAAACATCCATTAAAAATGATGCTTTACGATCTTGGATTATTGGCAAATCAGACTTCGAGTACATGGCGTATAGAGAATTGCCGATACAGAGTGCTATTCGCCGTCGCATGCTCTTTAATCGTGCTGTGTTAACACGCCAAGCAGTACAATGGATTGAGAAATTCACAAAAGACAACAACAATTACAGCATTCTTAGGGTTTACGAACCTGTACTCAATAAAAAAGGAATTCCTCAAATGGTATATGGGTATGCTATTAACGTAACCCAGGCCATCAATTCTGAAACAACACTAAACCACTTAAAGTCAGCATTTGACAATGCGCAAGCGCCAATGGCATTGTGCGGAGCAGACAATGTTATCTATTATTCTAATAAGAGTTTTAGAGATTTATTAAACATTCATGACAACCAAGAAAGCTTGCTCGTAAAGCGTTGGTTTGAATTCTGCACTCTAGACAATCAATTCAAAGTCATGAATGAGGTATTGCCGGCTTTAATTAAGAATCCGCAGATGAAAGTGCAACTTGAATGGCAAATTGACCGTTATGAAACCATTGTTTCTCAAACTCAATTGAGTCTCACAGAAGACAATCAATTGCTCATCATGGTTGATCCAATAGAGATAATAGAGGAGTAACGCCACTAAAAACTTCAGTCTTCTTCGCCCACCTGCTGTCGCCACATCGCAAAGTACAATCCCTTTTCTTCCACGAGCTGGGTATGCGTTCCCTGTTCAACTATGCGCCCTTTCTCTAACACATAGATTCGATCTGCATGCATAATGGTGCTTAATCTGTGGGCGATGAGAACGTTCATTCTATCGCGTTGACCAGAAACCTCACGCACCGTGCGGGTGATGTCCTTTTCAGTAATGGAATCCAAGGCCGACGTAGCTTCATCAAACACCATCAAACGCGGATTGCGCAGCAAAGCCCTGGCAATGGAAATACGCTGTTTTTCACCTCCAGAAACTTTAATACCACCCTCTCCTATTTGTGTATCCAAGCCTTTTTCTGCTCGCTGTAACAAGGTATCAGCTGCCGCGCGATGCAACACATCAAACATTTCCTGCTCGGTAGCTGAAGGCTTTACAAACAACAAATTGTCGCGTATGGTTCCGCTAAACAATTGGCTCTCTTGAGAAACCAAACCCAATTGGTTGCGCAAATCCGAGGTAAGAATTTCATCTTGGCTGTGGTTGTTGTAGGAAATAACACCTGAATTGGGTCGGTATAAGCCTACGAGCAATTTCACCAATGTGCTCTTCCCACTACCCGATGGGCCAACAAAGGCAACCGTCTCCCCTTTTTTCAAAGTAAAGTTAATCTCAGAAAGTGCATCTCTATTGGCGGTTTTATGCCTAAATGCTACTGCATTAAAAGTGATATATTCCAAATTCCCAAGAACAGCAGGGTTCTCCGGTCTCGGTTCTGGCTGCAGCAGCATGAGATTATTAAAACGATCTAATGATATTTGCGCTTCGCGCCATGTCTGAATAAAGTTCCCGAGCTCCTGCAAGGGATTAAATATAAAAAAGGTGTAGAATAGGAATTGAATATACATGCCCGGAGTAATGCGCTGGGTAAATACCATCCAACTCAAAAACAACAACAAGCAATTGCGCATAAGGTTGATGATGGTACCTTGCACAAAACCCAAGGTTCGCACCTTTTTTACCTTTTTTAGTTCTAACCCAAGAATACGCAGGGTATTTTGACTAATACGGCGAATTTCCTGGGTAACCAGCCCTAGGCTTTTTACCAATTCAATATTGCGTAAACTCTCTGTAGTGGTACCTGCCAATTCAGAAGTTTCACGAACAATATCTTTCTGAATCACTTTAATCCGCTTAGAAAGCAAGGAGCTGCTGATGCCTACAATGACCATAGCACCTAAAAAAACAGGTGCAATAAGCCAATGGACAGTAAACGAAGCGAAGAACACAAAAACAACGCCTACAACACTGGTGAAAAGCAAATTGACCGTAAGTACAATCAAACGTTCCGAATCCGTTCTTACCTTTTGCAAAATATTCAAAGTCTCTCCACTGCGGCTGTCTTCAAAGGTGGCGTAGGGCAAATCCAGTGTATGCCGAATCCCATCCATGAAAATATTAGCCCCACTCTTTTGAATGGCTACATTGAGAAAGTAATCTTGGAAATTCTTTGCCGTTCGGCTCACCATCGCCACTCCTATTCCTACGAGCAGCCAAAACCCTACTCCTTTGATAAATTCATCGCCGCTGTATGCCGCATACTTGGTGAGGTAGCGATCCATAATGTTCCTTCCTACCCATGGGTCGAGCATGGAGAACACCTGATTTATGGTTGCGAGTAAGAGGGCCGTTAAAAGCAGGCCGTTTTGGCCTTTAAGATATTTGTATAGAACTTTCAAAACATTTGTTTAAACAACATTTAGGTAACATGTGATTCCTAAGATTGTTTGCGTTTGTGTAAATAATTGCCACCGAAGGCATAAAAAACCAAAGCACAGGCTGTAATCAGCATACCGAAAGCCTCTCGGGCCCTCTCTGTATTCTTATTGTGCATAGCATCACCGAATCCTTCCCATTGATCAGGCCACTGAAGGATGGCAAGAACAATGCAAACTGCAGCTGAAATAAGGAATACCGCTTTACCGGGATACAAGACGAAGGCCCAAATTGCAGCAAGCATCCCTGCGCAGGCATAGAATGCGATCCACAACATAGAATCGGGATCATTATACTGCACTACTGCGAAGTACAGGAATACTAAAAACCAAAAACCGAATGTGAGCTGAATGCCTTTTTTCACTTTGTAGTATTTTCCAAGTATAAAAAAATGGGATTAGATGCAAACTTTTGTGGTGCACCTGCAGGCAAAAAGCTTTCTGGACCGTAGGCAAAATTGCCAATGACTACATCTTCATCTCCATCCCCATCTAGATCACCGGCATCCATGGTAAGCCAGCGGCCTCGGTCAAATCCTGGCATTTGGTAAGGCACAAACTTCAAGTTGCCTTGATTTTCGAAATACACCAATGCTTCCTGATGCTGAGACACATAATCTGCAAAAAAGCTGATGGTCACCATATCTAAATCGCCATCCAAATCAAAATCGCGGAGCATGGCCTTGTAGCACCCATGTATGGGATAGAAATAGGCTTGTTTAAACTGATCGTTGCCTTGGTTCAAATAAATGTAAACCCCGTGAAAATGCTTCAGCGCAATACTGTAATCCGCATTATCTCCGCTGGTATAGACGATATCGGGTTTCTTATCCCCGTTGACATCCATGATATCAAAAAATGAAGAACCCATAACCGGCATAAAAGCCATGAGTTTCTTCTCGGTAAATTTACCTCCACCTTCATTTGTATACAAGAAAATGGATTCCCTGCCTTGGGCAAACATGGTCACCACATCTTGCTTTCCATCGCCATCCCAATCCACTACTACACTGCGCAGGGCACCTGGGTCAGCGCGAAACATATTCTCAGCTCCTGATTTTCCATCTTTAAGCCAATACAATTTCCCTTCGAGGTGGCCAAAACCGTTGATCAGGTAATCCTTAACCCCATTGCCATCCAAATCCGCTTTTTGAATTTGAACAGGACGGGGCAGTGCCGTAAATATCTCTTTGGGATTGTTGGGTTGTTTATCACCCGCCATTATCGCCTGAATCAGTTTGCCTTCTTTCTTGTTTGAGGGCATCACAGAACCCATGCAGGTTATGAGCCATTCCATACCTCCTGAGTAATCAATATGTGCCGGAGCTGAAGGCAAAGACATGACCCACTTCGGTTGCAAGTTCTCATCAAACAGTCCTAAACGCGGGTGGTCGCCACCCACTCCAGCAACTAGGCGTTTCAAGTTTGGCTGAATTTTCACGTAAGTAGTTAGCGGTGGATCTGTGGGCGGCAAGTTGGGAAATTGCGCTTGGAACCTGGAAGTGGTTGCCGCAATAGGCAATTCGCGTCGTTGACTTGGGGTCGTTTCTGGCGCTTTTATTTTGAAATATTCAACAATTTCTTTAAATTGTGAATACGTAATTGTTGGTTTTGAAGGATAGAAATTCTTAGAAACAGCAGGGTCATTTTTTTCTGAGGGCAGCGGAACCCCTTCATACTCGGTAAAGCCCATCTTAGCTGCCATTACCGGAAGTACTAAATCTGTCCAAGTGACCCTCGGTAGCATTTCGGGTGGAACCCACTCATGGCAAGAACTGCACACCGCTTTCACCATTTTTTCAGTAGAATCAGCGACTGTATTTTCTTCGTCTGTATCTGTGCTTTTACTTCCTCCACAAGAACTTACAATCGAAAATATTGCGATTCCGCAGAGAGAAAAGCCAAGCCACAACATACGGCGGTTGAGAATCATGCTACAAAATTACACGGAATTCACACGAATACGAACGCAACTTAAAATCTAACGAAGAAATACGGAATTCACTGCAACAACCCTGGTCTATTTGGATTGAAATTCAATCCATTGGCGGTAGTAATGCAACACATCTTTAGCAAGATTTTGATAGCCAAAATGACGCAGCGACCAGTTGTTGCCAACAGCAGCCATTTCCCTTCGGCGTTCAGGATTTAAAAACACCAAATCGATGGCTTGCATCCACTCTTCTTGTGTATTGGCCAGCAGCAAATGGGTATTGGGTTTTGCATCAAGCCCCTGCAATCCCACAGAACTTGTAATCACCAGTGTACCCACGGCCATGGCTTCTACGGTTTTCATTCGCAGCCCACTACCAGAATGCAAGGGAACAACCAGCGCAGCGTATTGTTGCATAAACACTGCCGCATCTGCCACTTCTCCATGGTTAAACACCCCATTTGCGGCATATCTCGCATCGTCCTTAGACAAGCCTTTGCCAGCGATATGAAACGTTGCCTTGGGAAATTCCTGAAGCACCCTTGGCCAAATGGTATCTATAAACCATTGCACGGCTTCTTGGTTGGGCAGCCATTCCATAGATCCAATATGGCAGAGGCTATATTCCTGCACCGCAATACTGTCTTGCGGCGCTTGCACTTCAATCCCACCGGGCACCACAATCACATTGGCCTTAGGATGCATGAGGCGAAATACCGCAGCATCAGGCTCTGATATAGCCACCACATAATCGCATTGTTTCACAGCAGCGGATTCATAGGCTTTGAGACCATGTGCCAACCGTTGTAGATACCATTTTTTCAGCGGATTGGCGGTTGTGGCAGCCAGTCTGCTCCATATTTCATATTCTACATTGTGGGCGCGAAGTATGATTGGGATGCGGCTTTCTTTGAGTGCAGCAATTAAGGGAAAGGCAAACAAGCCTTCTACATGAATACAGTCAAACTTTTCATTGGCGCACAACTCCGCTACCTGTGCAGCTGCTTTTTGAGATTCAAAGCGTGAAATATTGTAATTTTTGCCTTGCAACAATGCAAGAAGTGCCCCTTTCGCAGTTGGTGTTGCATCGAGCTCAAAAGGAGTGACCTTACAAAACGGAAAATGTTCTTGAATGCGATCTGGGGATTGAAAATGTTTGCGTGTATTGTATGAAAAGTAGGTAATTTCTGCCCCTGCTTCCGCCAATCCTTTAAGCATGCGATAGGTAGCAATAGCGCCACCATCATGCAAAGGCCATGGAATTCTACTCCCGAGTACCAGTATTTTCATGTTCTACAGCGGTAGTTGTGCTGGTGAGCACCGGTGTTTTGTGTACAAATCCAAACTTTTTAGCCAAGGCACCCACAAGCCTAGAAATAAACTTGAGTAATGAAAAATCGAATACAGTGCTGTCTTTGGTTGCTTTATAAGTTATAAACACACCAATAGGCAGCAAAATGATTGAGCTCATCCACATACCCGCCCAAATCGGCACAATGCCTTCCTTTCCTATTTTCTCACCCACCATATCAATGGCATAAAACAGCACAAATAAGACTACAGAAATCACCAAAGGCATGCCGATACCTCCTTTTCGGATAATGGCGCCCAAAGGAGCTGATATCAGAAATAGAAGCAATATGATAAAGCTCCTAGAGAATTTCTTGTGCCACTCTGCGATGTATGGGGCAATTTCTTCTGTATTGAACTTCTTATTGGTCAGGGTTCCATCTACGGTTCCTTTTAAACCTCGGGTCGCATTCAAGGCCTGAGCCATAATTTGTGACTTGAGACCCGGATCAAAATTTGAAATGAGATTTTTCTCTTTTTTGGGCTTGAAAAAAGTATCCGCAGTGCCTGTTTTCCCTACCCAAGGGTTGCCAAAAACGCCAGGCAGATGTATGTACCTGCGCATGAAAATCACGTTTTCTTTTTGCATTCTGCTGTCCTTTCGCTGGGCGGAATCAATTTCTTCATTGAGCTCCCGCAGACGCATCAAACGATAATCTCCCTTGTAGGCATCGCGTTCTGTAAATTTCAAGTCAAGGCTGGAAAGGTCAATATTCATTTTCTGGCGCGAAAAGCGCATCAGATTAAAAGGCGCGCTGCGCTGGTATTCTTCCATACCCGTCATTTCCTCATATCGAACCCCATCATTCAAGGTAAAATACAAAATGCGCTTATCATCCGAAAGCACCATTTTCCCATCCTTAGCGCGAATCACATTGAGTCTTTTGCTATCGTCCTCTTTGTATTCGTATATGAGAATGTCTTTTACAGTTTCATTATCAGGTAATTTATCCCCTATGCGAATGGAAAACCCGTCTATTTCTTTATAAAAAACCCCTTTGTCAATATTAAATGCAGGTTTCTTCTGTCTTAAATCCCAAAGCAATGCTTTGGCTTCCAAATTCGCTTTTGGAATCACCACATTCATAAACAAAAAGTTTACCCCTACTAGCGCCACCATGAGTACAAACACTGGCATGAGTATGCGCTGCAGCGACATACCATTGGCTTTCATGGCAACCAATTCAAAACTTTCAGATAGGTTACCAAAGGTCATAAGTCCTGCGACCATGATGGTGAGAGGCAATGCCATAGGGACCAAATCTGCCAAAGAATAAAATATGAGTTGTCCTAAGATTCCGGGTTCTAAGCCTTTACCCACCAAATCATCGATGTATTTCCAGAGGAACTGCATCAAAAACAGGAACATGCTCAGCACAAACGTAACCATAAACGGACCGATGTATGCGCGAAGCACGAGCACATCGATGCGCTTGAGGAGACGGGGAAATTTGAAACCTGGCTTCAATTTTTGTGGTGGGTTGGATGAAAATACCTTGAAAAGAGGAACATCCCCCATGAGCAGAATCCAACGCCCTGCAAAAATAGGCCAAATGTACTTTTGATATGGCTACTCGTTAGTGATAAAATAAAAATCCTCCAGGATTTATACCACAGGCAAATCTGCGAATAACGGCCCCATTGCTTTGCAGCATCACCACCTCACCTTTAGAAACATAATCCTTCGCATTGGCCAAGTATATAATTCCCGAATTCGGATCCACACCCAAACCATACCAATTGGCGCCCTTTTCCTCAAAAACGGGACTTGTCGGCAAGCGTGATGCGCTTATAGGAATGGCCATTAAACCTCCAGAAATGCAGAACACCGTATCCTTATTGCGCGACACAGCCAATTTCTGGGCATATCCTGAGGCGGCAAAATCAAATCTCTCTTCAATCTTATGCTGATCCGCATCCAAACGAAACAAGCTGCTTTTGCCAGAATCCGTAGCCAAAAACCAGAGTTTTCCATTTTTATCCTCTACGCCCCAACTGCACCCTTTTTTCAAGAACACACTGTCTTGCCAGGCATTGCCATCAGTGGTGGTATACACATACCCATTGCGGCAGGTCACCCACAATTTCCCTTTGGAAACAAACATTTCCTCTGTCCAAGCACCTGTATATAGGCTTGCGCGCTTGTTACCATTTTTATCCATGGTTGACACCGTTCCAGAATACAAATCCGTGAGCACTAAATTCCCTGAAAAGTCCGCCAAATATCTGGGTGAGCCCAAATTGGATATTTTTGACTTGAAAGTAAAATCCGCCTTATCGATCGTTACAACAGAACCTGAATTATTCAACACCAACCTGATATCACCATCCACCAGCAGCGCACTTTGAAGCACATCACCGGGATGCTGCCCGTTTACCGCTTTATACACATTCCTATATACCACATTGCTATCAGGCAGGTACAGATCAAAATCCGCATTTCCCCATTGAAAATTGCCCTCACACAGCACCAGAACCTTAGATCCATCTGTCTTGGGCACGGCTACCGGTGGTTTCTCTTTTTGGCAGGCTGCCAAAAAGCATAAGGAAAGTAAGGAAAGGGGGAGGCGCATGTTATGGCTTTAAAAGAACCGTTTTCACAATGCGGCCTTTTGAGGTTTGTGCCTCTATGAAATACAAACCTTCAGGCTTGTTTTCCAGCACGAAATCAGCAGTATTGGTATTTACTCCATTGATCGACATAACTTCAATACCGGCGGCATTGCTCACTTTTACACTGTGAATAACATCAGCAGACGTAAGAACAAGGTTTCCCGCGCTGGGGTTTGGATATACGTTTAAGTCCGCAATTTGTGCCGTTGACACTTTACCCGGAGCTGAAAGTTCAATGTTGTCGATTGCAAAAAACGCAGGGGTATTCATTCCCCAAGCGCCATTGTCGGAGCTATACATTTCAAAGCTCACCGAATCAGGGCTATTGGCAAAACTCACTGGCTGCCAGGATGAAAGAATGTAGTCTTTAGCGCTGTCTTGAAAGCGAAAATCCGCCAAATACACATCTTGACTGTCTTTAAGCACCCCTTTGCTGAAAGATTTGATACGACACACAAAAAAGTCACTGTCATTGCCCGTTTTTCCGCCAAACTTTTTCGCAAAAAAGTCGCCCAATTTCATTGAATTGTAGGCAGCTGTGGTATTGGTAATCATAAAGCCAGAAATGGCATTCCCTGCGGGTGTTTGTAGGTGAAAAGAGGCTCCATTTTGTCCAATGGCAAAGCCTTTAGAGTTATTTGCACCTGAAAATGCTTTTACACAGTACATATGGCGTGCATAATCTACAGATACAGTGGCAGAATCCAACTTCTTACTTACAGCCCAACCGCTGGCCCAAAAACCTCCGAAAGAGGTATCCCAGAATGTAGGCATGTATAGGGTGGAACCCTTTTCCACTTGTAAAAAGGAGGTTTCTCCATTCTTGCCATTGAGCACCAAACCGCTGTCTGCAGGGTTGTTTTCAAAGGAAATTTGACCGAATGAGCTGCTTGCTGCAAACAGTGCCGCCAAGGTGATGATATATGATTTCATGATGTTATTTTATTTAAAATTCGTTTTTAAAGAAGGCCTGCACCGTCATTGCTGGCATGGGTCTTCCTGGGATGATGTAATAGGCTGTTTGGGTAATATTGAGCAGTGCAAGACCATAACTGGCTCGCGTCTTTGCAAGTTTGAAATGTCTGCTCCAATTGGCATTTAACAAGGCGTATCCATTCAGGAAATCGCTATTATCTTGGGTAACATAGCGCTTTCCACTGCACTGCAGACTCAGCATCACTTCATGACTACCCAGCATGGCACCTAATTGCAATTGTCCATTGGCTGAAGGAATAAAGAGGCGCTGAAACACCGGGCCACCTTCAACAGATTGCAGGCGGCTATCATTCCATTCGCCGTAGGCTGAAATCCAATACTGCGCTTGTTTCAAATGGACTTTAACAGTCATATTCCCCTGCATGCCGCGAACCTGGGAGCTGTGATAGTTTACAGGCAGCCAAACTGCGCCTGCAGGCATCCACAGAATTGGGGAATTCAGTTTACGTGCATAGAATGCATGTCGCCAATGTACAGTGCTGTTGCCGCGCTGATAATTGAACTCTTGGTTGAATTCAAGTTCTTCGCCTTTTTCTGGATTCAGATTTGTGATTGAATGTCCGTTGGCTGCCCCCCAAAACAAGTCGTTCATTGTAGGCCGACGAAAAGAAGAACGGGCAGCGAGTCCCAGTTTAAAAGCACCCAAGAGCCTTGAAACTTGACCGCTAAAAACAGGAATGCGTTCAAACCACTCAAATCGATTGCTACTAGAGAAGTTCCATTTGCCGAAAGGAATAGAGAAGGACAGCATTTGTGCGGGATAGCTGCGCTGCCGTTGCAAGGAATAAGCGGGTGCAAAGGCTTTTATATGCTGCATATCTGCGGCCACAAACCATTTCACGATTGCGATTGCGCCCTGCGCTTCGATTTGCGCATGCTGCGTATTGGCATTGCTCACAGCGTGCACATGAGAAAGGGGATCATTAAAATCAATGGCATCGCGGATATAGGCCCATCTTGCGGCATATTGAATGCGTGGGAGTCCCCATTTGCCTTCGATAAGCACCCTGCTATTCTCGTCTTTTTGATCGCCAAAACTTTGACCAGAATGCAGTTGCGTACCCAAAAAGCGAGAACTTATATTGTGCTCGGCAATCGCCTTTAAGCGAAATGCTTTGTAATGATAGCCAGACATAAGACGGAGCATTCCTTGCTGGAACTGGGCCTTTTGGTCTTTTTGCATCCCCAATTCCTTTTGTTCGGGTATAAAAAAGCCATAGGCATTGTCACCCGCGGCAAATTGGGCCGTGGCACGAAAAAACAAACGTTCGTTTGTTCGTGCAACATCGGCATTGAGCCCCATATTTCTCCAATTGCTCCCTGAGATTTCAATGCTATTGCGGCTGCTATCTGGCAGGTGGTTATTGAGATACAAAGCGCCACCAACATTACCAGAGCCAAACATGGCACTTGCACCACCGGTAATTACCGAAACTTCATCTACTCCAGCAATACCCATCGTATTCAAATCTATCATACCGAGCATGGGATTGGCGATGGGAATTCCATTCCATAAAATGGCTGTTTGTTGGGGTTCCGCGCCACGCATGGAGAGTACAGACAATCCTGCTGGGCCGTATTGTTTCAAATTCAAACCCGAGGCAGAGAGTGCTTCCGACAAGCTGCGTGCGCAGGGTGCCAATTTCACATTGTAGTGATAGCCTTCTGCGACCGCAATTTCCCTGCGGTTGACGCGCACCCGTGCTGTATCGATAGCGGGTAGGCTATCGGCACCGGAATGGCAAAGGGTCAATATGGCGGTTACAGCGTGTAGCATATAGCAAATTGCCGTAACGGAAAAACATGAAAAGGGATAACTCCGATTTCACTGTGCTTTTACTCCGAAAGCAGGCAATGAGTAGCTGGTATTGGCAGGTCTTCTGACTTCCCTTCTTTCCGGTTCGCCTTCCCATCTTATGCAGACAGTGGCCAAAAAAA
>Ga0315904_10003581_pt1 | contig 22742 bp, 20 predicted proteins | sample LakEriMetagenome_6_FD_203529 | JGI IMG/M metagenome (GOLD analysis project Ga0315904, IMG submission 203529) | Freshwater fungal communities from buoy surface, Lake Erie, Ohio, United States - Buoy 12 MA120 | ecosystem: Environmental > Aquatic > Freshwater > Lake | place: USA: Lake Erie, Ohio... | reverse complement strand
CACTTAACGCCTCACATAAAGTGTCTAAACACTCCTTTGAAAAGCTGTCATTGCCGTCTTGTGCTGCGAGTGAATATGCTTCATCTATAAATAACACACCGCCAATGCATTCTGTTACAACCTTATTGGTTTTGATGGCAGTTTGTCCCAAATACCCTGCAATCAAATCACCGCGCGTTACCTTTTTAAACACGTTGTTTTTCAAAATTCCAACCTTGGAATACATTTTGCCGATAAGTTTGGCGATTTCGGTTTTACCTGTTCCTGGTGGACCGCATATAACAGTGTGCTTAAAGTCTCCGTTGCCCGCATCGCCACTGCCCAGATTTTGTATAAAATATAAGAGTTGATTCATAACGGCGGTTTTTATGGTCTCCATGCCAATCATATCATTTAACAATGTCATCTCTTCCTTGATAGCATGTAACGATTTCAAATCGATATTGTATTGTGTTTGGGCGTCATATTCATGGGTGTTAATTATATGCAATAAGTCCACCAAACTTTTAACGTCAGTTTCTATGGTAACCGTTTTTGTTTTTACACATATATGTTCTACGTGTGTTAGAGCTTGCGCGGGTGGCGGTGGCGCTGGCGCGGTGAGCGGTTTATAATCGAGGTCGTGTAGTGGCGGTAAAATACCGCCCAATGGATTTGACAAATCGGACAAATTTGCATCAAATGACAAATATACATCCGGCGGCGGTCCATATTTACGATTAAACTGTTTATTAATACTGGAAGTTAATCGATTACAATCTTCTAATGTGAGCTCCTGCTTATTACAATATCCATCCAAATAATGAATGAATTTCTTTGATCGATGCATGGATTTGGGCACTTAATGTAGTTATTATGGTTCTTTTTATCTACATTCGATAAATTAGTTATAGATGAAAAATTGAAAATACCGACTGCAACAAATCAATTACAAATATATCAACGAATTATGTCGTATCAAATGAAATCTGCATCCAATAATCATACATTAAGCGCCAAGCCCATGCCCTCCGCTGCCGCACCTGTCCGAAAGTTAAAACTGCGAACACCCGCACTGAACAACGAAACCCAGGCACTTAAGTCTGTTATACAGACCGAGGCATATGTGGAAGAGCATGCGAAGTCCATTGCAGCAGCAATGACAAAGGTGGAACAAAATATTTTAGGACATTTGGGTGAATATGTGGAAGAACCGTACCAAATTATTGAATCGTATTTTGAAGGGAAACATTTGGACCGTTTGGTTCGCCATCAAATCGAGTCATACAACAACTTTGTGAATTACCAGGTTCAGCGGACAATTGACATGTTTAATCCAGTAAAAATACACTCTGATAATGATTACATTGCCGAAAAACAACTATATATGTTAGAATGTTTTGTTACATTCAACAATTTCAAGCTGTATCCTCCGCAAATACACGAAAACAATGGTGCGACCAAGATTATGTTACCCCAAGAAGCGAAACTGCGCAACTTTACATATGCATCCACCATGACTGTCGATATCGATATCGAATACGTTGTTCGTAATACAGAATGCATGGACACGCCGCGAATTATTAAACGAACGATGCCAAAAATCAACATAGGTAAAATGCCGATCATGTTGAAATCGTCGATTTGCGTGTTAAACCAAAACAATAATTTCACCAATTCACAGCTAACTGGCGAATGCAACATGGATTGCGGTGGATACTTTATTATCAAGGGCTCTGAAAAGACGGTGTTGGGTCAAGAACGCGCCGCCGAAAACCGGATATATTGTTTCAACAGCAAGAAATCCACAAAGTGGTCATGGACCGCGGAAATCAAATCTGTCCCGGATTTCAAGTGTATCTCCCCCAAGCAAGTTGAGATGATGATTTCGTCAAAGAACAACGGTTTTGGTCACGGTATATACGTAAATATTCCGCGCATTAAGCAGCCGATTGAACTATTCATCTTATTCCGCGCAATTGGCATTATTACCGACAAGGATATTTGCAAACATATTCTATTGGACCTGGACGACAAGGACTCCGCAATATGTCTACAACGACTCCATGCGTCCATCGTCGACGCGAATGACTATTTAACGCAGGAAGACGCTATCAAATACATTACTACATATGCGTTATATACTCCGATAAACATGGACAAAGAAACCGGCTTAATTAAGAAGCGCGAGTTCACTGTAGATATATTAGAAAATGACCTGTTTCCTCATTGCAAAACACAAAACCAAAAAGTCTATTTGCTTGGATATATGGCGGCGAAGTTGATTAGCGCTAGTTTGGATTGGATTTCGGCAGATGACCGCGATTCGTATCTTAACAAACGCGTTGAACTTACTGGCACGCTTCTCAATAATCTATTCCGCAATTATTTCAATAAACTAGTAAAAGAAATGCAAAAACAAGTGGTTCGTGAAATCAACACTGGTTCATGGCGGTCAAGCGAAGATTATGGCAATATCATTAACATGACAAACATTTACAAAATTATGAAATCGACTACTATTGAGAATGGCATCAATCGTGCACTTTCGACTGGCGATTTTAGCATTAAACAATCAAATAGTAGCAAGGTGGGTGTCGCGCAAGTATTGAACAGATTGACTTATGTTTCTAGTTTAAGTCATCTGCGTCGCATCAACACCCCTCTAGAAAAAAGCGGTGAGCTAATTGCGCCGCGTAAGTTGCACAACACTACGTGGGGATTTTTATGTCTGACTGGTGACACTGAAGTTCTAATGTCAGACAGATTAACTATAAAGAAAATCAAAGATATTACAGACGGAGACGTGGTGTCCACGGTGAACCCGAAAACTCTGTTCGATGAACCATCTGATATTCATTCATTCTTTAGTAAAATGCCAGATAGATTGTTTGAAATTACGACAATCAGTGGAAGGAAAGTTAAGGCTACTGCTAACCATCCATTCCTTGTAAATAACGGAGGAAAGTATGAGTGGAAAAACCTGGAAGATTTAGTTGTTAGCGATGAAGTCATTATTCGTCAAAATGCTAATTTGGAAATCACTGACGCCGATGTTTACGAAAACACATATTTGAACAATAATAGATTGGAAAATACTTGCATAAGCGTCCCTATATTATCAATCCGCGAAATTGAACCAGAATTAGTATATGATTTTACGACTAGAAGTGATAATCATTCATTTGTCGCTTCGTCTTTCGTTACGCATAATTGCCCCGCGGAAACTCCGGAGGGCCAATCCATTGGTGTAGTGAAAAACATCAGCTACATGGCGCATATTACGATTCCTACAAATAGCTCGGCCCTATACGAATATGTCAAGCCGTTTATTGTGTCTTTTGACGACATTGCCGACCCCAACGAATTGTACGGCAAAGTAAAGGTATTCGTGAACGGCGCGTGGCAGGGGATTACAAACGTTCCGGATGAGCTGTATAAAGATTTAAAGCAGAAAAAATATACAGGCATTATCAACATATACACGTCTATTATTTTCGACTATAAAACTCTCGAAATTCGCGTGTGCAGTGATGGTGGCAGATTAACACGACCAGTACTAAGGGTTAAAGACAATAAGGCTTTAATCACTAGCGATATTATTAATTCATTGGTTGACCGAAAGCTAACATGGAACGATTTGCTTACCAACTGTAATATTGACGAGGCGGTTGTTGAGTATATTGACCCAGAGGAGCAAAACCATGCAATGATTGCTATGAAATCAAAAGATTCTTATCTGCAACCGACAAGTGGTCATTTCGATTACACTCATTGTGAAATTCACCCAAGTACTATATTTGGCGTGTTGGCGTCATGTGTACCGTTCCCGGATCATAACCAAGCCCCCAGAAACACTTACCAATGCGCGATGGGTAAGCAGGCAATGGGTGTATACGCGACAAATTACGATCAGCGAATGGACAAAACTGCGTATGTTCTTAATTATCCATCTCGCCCACTAGTAGACACTCGCATTATGAACTTCTTACATCTCAACAAGATTCCATCGGGTACACAAATACATGTGGCCATTATGAGTCATACCGGATATAACCAGGAAGATAGCGTGTTGGTTAACAAGTCGTCGATTGACCGCGGATTATTCCTCGCAACTATATACCACACAGAAAAAGACGAAGACAAAAACATCATTCGCGATGAAATCATTCGTTGCAAACCAGACCCGGCAAAAACAAAGGGTATTAAGTTTGGCAATTACGATAAATTAAACGCGGATGGGTTTCTTCCGGTAAACGAACGCGTGGAAAATCGCGATGTTATTATTGCAAAGATTGTGCCGATTAAAGAGAATCGTAATGACCCGACCAAGACGGTAAAATACGAAGACCAAAGTAAGACATATCGGACAACTGAAGACACATATGTTGATAAAAATTTCACTGGACGTAACGGCGACGGATACAATTTCGCGAAAGTCCGTATGCGCGTATTGCGCAAGCCCACTTTCGGTGACAAGTTTTCAAGTAGACATGGACAGAAAGGTACTGCTGGAAATATCATTCCGGAATGTGACATGCCTTTCACCGCTTCTGGCCTTCGTCCAGACATTATCATTAATCCACATGCAATTCCTTCCAGAATGACGATCGGGCAGTTGAAAGAAACGCTCCTCGGTAAAGTATTATTGCAGCTAGGTATGTTTGGGGATGGAACCAGTTTTGGCAACCTAGATGTAAAGACGATTTCAGCGGAGTTGTTAAAGCTTGGATATGAAAGTTATGGTAATGAACTTATGTATAATGGGCTCACTGGCGAACAGCTGGAAACAAACATATTCATTGGCCCTGTCTTTTATCAAAGGTTGAAGCACATGGTAAGTGATAAGCAACACAGTCGTTCGATTGGACCCATGGTAAACCTAACCAGACAACCGGCAGAAGGACGAAGCCGCGACGGTGGGTTCCGCATAGGTGAAATGGAACGAGATGTAATGATTGCTCACGGAATGACTCGTTTCTGTAAAGAACGAATGTACGATGTATCAGATAAATATAACGTTCACGTATGTAAAAAATGCGGAATGATTGCATCGTACAATGATGGTAAGCAAAGCAAACTCCATACGAGCGGCGACTTTTCCATACATTTCTGTAAAACATGCGACAATCGAACCGATTTTGCAAAGGTCGACATTCCATATGCATACAAACTCATGTCGCAAGAACTACAAACTATTAATATTGTACCCAGAATCATAACTGAATAAAAATTACAAACATTGGTTATATTTCAATGTGACCAGTTGCGCAAACTACTGTTATGAGTTTATATTTACTGTATTTTTTTTACACAGCATATCTAGGTGTATTTTTATTATTATCATTACATACAGTATAATGCCCAAGTGTAATTGCACCCAATGTTCTCATCGCTCTGTGACAAAATGTGGTTCGAATCGCGAAGACAAGTGCAGATGTAATCGTAAACGCAGCCCGAAACGCAGCCCGAAACGCAGCCCGAAACGCAAACATGGTTCATGTGAAGGTAATAAATGCAAACCGACCGTATGTGAATGTAATAAATGCAAACCAACCGTATGTGAATGTAATAAATGCAAACCGACAGTGAAACCAACATGTAAATACGAGGATTATGCAAATAATGATAATAATGATAGTGATAACGAACCTGACTGCAATACACAATCACATCAATTCATAATAACTGTAAAAACTACTAACTAAAATATTTGTAATATATAAGTCCATTTGTAATTATTGTAATCACAATGCGGTTGTTTACAATGCATGCACCGTGATATTTTTTTTGTATCCGTTTAATTATTTAATACATATATATAATTAAACTTATATGCCCAAATCTTGCTACCAAAGTGACGAGTCAAGTGAAGACTGTGAAGAATCGTGTTCAACACCTCCTTCTAGCTGCAACAAGCCGTGCAAACCTAACTCAAAGAAGAGTTGTCGTAAATCGATTAAGTTAGGCAAATCAGGCCGAGATGGGAAAGACGGCCGCGATGGTTGTGATGGAAAAGATGGAAAAGACGGCGAAGATGGAAAAGATGGTAAGCATGGTCGCGATGGTAAAGATGGCAAGAATGGAGAAGATGGGCACAATGGGGAAGACGGACGAGATGGAAAGGATGGTAAAGATGGCGAAGATGGGCGCGATGGCCGAGAGGGAAAGGATGGTAAAGATGGCGAAGATGGACGAGACGGACGAGACGGTTGTGACGGAGAAGACGGTTGTGACGGAGAAGACGGGTGTGACGGTTCCACGGGACCCCCAGGCCCACCTGGACCAACTGGTCCCAAAGGATGTAATGGCCCACCTGGTCCAACTGGTCCCAAAGGATGTCACGGTGCAACTGGACACAAAGGATGTGATGGCGAGACTGGACAGACCGGTCCAACTGGCCCGATGGGACACAAGGGTTGCAATGGAGATACTGGACCGACTGGATGCCAAGGCCCAACCGGTCCAAAAGGATGTCACGGCGATACCGGAGAAAAAGGATGTCATGGGCATAAAGGTGAAGCTGGTCCTACGGGTCCACGTGGTCCCACTGGCCCAAAAGGTGAAAAAGGCGAAGATGGCGAGAAGGGTGAGAAGGGAGAAAAAGGCAAAGATGGTGAGAAGGGTGAAAAAGGCGAAGATGGCGAGAAGGGTGAGAAGGGAGAAAAAGGCAAAGATGGTGAGAAGGGTGAAAAAGGCAAAGATGGTAAAGATGGCGAGAAGGGCGAGAAAGGCGAAGATGGTGAGAAGGGAGAGAAAGGCGAAAAAGGCAAAGATGGCGAAGATGGCAAAGATGGCGAAGATGGCAAAGATGGCAAAGATGGCAAAGATGGCAAAGATGGCGAGAAGGGAGAAAAAGGCGAAGATGGCGAGAAAGGCGAAGATGGCGAGAAAGGCGAAGATGGCGAGAAAGGCGAAGATGGCGAGAAAGGTGAACAGGGCGAGAAAGGTGAGAAGGGTGAGCAGGGCGAAGATGGTGAGACAGGTCCCGCTGGTCCTACTGGTGCACCCGGTACAAACGCAGTTGTAAATTTTGCAGATTTTTACGGACTGATGAGCGGGGTGCCTGGTATTATAAACGACAACCCAGATGCGATTTTACCCGGAGAATCAATACAGTTCCCATCGCCTATAATAAACACTTATGGTTCTATCCAACGCGTTGCTGGTAGTTCAACACAATTTGTATTACCACCTGGCGGCGTATATGAAATAACATTCCAGGTCCCCGTAAGCAATACAGGCGAATTGGTTGTCGTATTAAATGGCATCGAATTATTATATACAGTTGTTGGCAAACCAGGTAGCGGACTAATTGTTGGCATGAGTATAGTGGCGACCCCAATAATCGGTAATTCTATAATCTCTATTAGTAATCCGCTAACAGCGGTCGTGGGTGGATTACAAGTAGACAACGCAACCGGTGCACTTACGCAACCATTATCATGCCATTTGATAATAAAACAACTAAAATAAAAATGTATTTACGAGAAGAGAAAATAAGAGATGGTATGGGATGGGACGAGAACATTATAACCCATATACACGGTCTAAATTATGTAACAACGATACTTTCTTTTCGATTTCAACAACATCGATCGTTTTCTTATATTTTGCAGGATTCGCACATATATCAGTTAATAACTTCATGTCGTTCTCAACACTCCCTCTTAAATGAACAACATTATCTGGAAAATATTTATCAATATTTTTACACCCCAAATAAACCGGCGTTGTATTTGTTAACAATGTATTGATGATTTTTTCACTGAAATAATGATTGCTTTGCACATTTTCAATGCAAATATGAAATTCATAACCTTCGTATAATTCATATTTTTCAAAAGTTCCCTTTATTCGCGGATCCCCCTGTTTATACATATCAAATATACACCCACGCCCATAAATATCAATCGGCAAATCCGTACGTAATATCGCGTTGGCTAGTTCGTGACGATATCTATGCCCGGGTTGATGTGCCTTTTGACTTATCATTAATGACATGCGACGTGTTTTTGGGCGCAACACATGTAATGGTGCATTATATATTAAATACCCATTTCCTTCAACGAATGGTGCAGGCAGTCCATTTGCATCCCCGATATAATATTTATGAATATATTGTTTTGCATATTCAACAAATTTATGCGTTAACCCGAGATATACCAGAGGTTCATATGCAAACCCAATCACATTTTCTTTTGGCACTCCCTTACGTATATTTGGCATAACTGTATTCCAAATAATTACATGACTATAATCGTCGCCAGCTGTAATAAACACATGTTTATTTGCACCATATAATTCTGTATTTTTACAGAATAATGATATGGTTTCGATTATATTTTTACTTTCCGCCCCATCGCAAAAATCCGCAAAAATCCGTATTCGGTATGGCATCGAAATATACGTATATTGGGTTCATATATTTATATTTTTTTACATATACATAATAACAAAACACATGGACGATTCGAATATTCCAAAAGTAAACGACAACAGTGAAATAAACGATATACGCCAACAACCCCAATTTAAAGGGGTATCGTTTTCCAAATTTAAAAAAACAGATGTGCGAAAACAATTTATCGAGAACCTTAAAAAGGGACGCATAGAACCGGCATGTTATTGGTGTGCGGAACTAATATGCGCGGGGCATTACATGGAAGTGTGGGAGACAATTATACATTATATCGGCAAACACATTCATTTAGGTAACCCGAAAATACCCTGTTATATCGAAAAACGGTATGAGATATTTCGTAATATAATGAGCCAAGGACAATATACAAACGAACTTCAACTTCGAAATCACCCAACCATACGAGGATTGTTTGCCGAAATTACCGGCATATTAGCAAATTCAAATAAACGCAACAGTTTTGAGCCCATTAAAATCAACCGAGAAGAGGAGTTTGATGTAACACAAATGTCGGAAAATTTAATCGCGCCCAACGTTAATTATATTGAACCCATATTCAAAAAAGGAGATCCAAAAGAGTTATTTATTGCAGCGAACGAGTTTGCGTATAATATATCAAATGACAAACTTAACATGTTAAACGCGTGTTATTGGATTGAATGGGTCATTGAGTTTCAGGCCATTTGCAAAAAGCGAAAAAACCCATGTGCATGTGAATCCCGTAATTATCCGGTCGATGCAAAATGCAAACAAGACATTATTTGGATATTATGGGAAACCATGTTTCATTATGCCGAACAAAAAAGTGCATATTGTGTCCAATTGTTGGGTTCCCTTTTTCGCATTTTCTGTATTAAATATACAACTGCCTCGAGTAAAAAACGCAGATATTTATTGTATTTTGCGGTGTCTCTTATTACTGAACATATACCAACCGATATTGACATTGTAACCAACAAACTAATTATTCAAACCATCACCAGTAAAATCAATATTATTTATAAACAAATAAAGAAAAACGAAGAAAGCCCCAATACGGATTATTTGTTTGCTAATATGGAGCGCGAAAGTACGTTTGAACAATCCATGCGTAAAATGGAAATAGTAAATAGTATGGACTTTCTATCCAAATAAAAATATAGTATACAATATCTGGTGATAGTATATAACCACATAATGGCTGAACCGAATGTCGTCGGGGAAGGAACATATGGATGTGTACATAAACCCCCCATGAAATGCAAACGTGAAAATACAATTACTGACCCTACAATTGCATCGAAACTAATGGAGGACGAGGAAGCAAGAAATGAGATGACGGAATTTAAACTGGTTGAAGATGCTGATACTGACAAATTATTTCATTTAGGAAAGCCCTCGATATGCAAAGTAGACAATACTGATTCCAATAAGAAAGCAATGACAAAATGTACGAATAGTTCGTTTCAACCAGAAAAGATCGACCAATATTCGCTATTGCTAATTAAATATGGTGGTCTGGATTTAGATAAATATGGCAAGAAAATTAAGGAGTTTTCAATGAGCGCAGTTCATCGAAGAAGCGTGGAAAATTTCTGGTTGGATATAAGTCGTATTATATACGGTCTTAAAATATTCAATGACCGGGGTGTGGTACATCACGATGTAAAACACCAAAATATTGTGTACAATGAAGACACTGGACGTGCAAATTTTATCGATTTTGGACTTATGACAACAAAGGCAAAAATTCAATCCGCAATTACAACCTCGTCATATTTGTTCGGTATGTTGCATTGGTCGTTCCCACCAGAAATGGAGTTATTAAATTTAAGAACTTACTCGAAAGCAATACGTGGACCACAAACGCAGCGTGACTATTTTAATGCGGCCAACGACATTCTAGTAAACAATCATAAATATTTTTACAATTGTATCATTGACGAACCTGCCGAATCCCCCAAGTATCGGGATGTACTGACCCATCATCTTACTGATTTTTATCAAATGATTACTTCATTGAAGCAGGGGGATTATAATAAATTTGTTGATGCATGCATTGATACGATTGATATATATGGTGCAGGTATTGCATTGCTATATGTGTTATATCGTTCAAAGCGATTCTTGGAAATCGAATTATACAACGAATTGAAAGCGTTATTTCTGTCCATGGTGAATCATAACGTATTTTTGCGTATTACACCAAATGAATTGGTAACTCGATATGAAAACATACTATTAAACAGCGGGCTTCTTGAAAAGTACAATATGCATTTTGAGAATCATTTATTAGCAGAAGGTCGCCCGATTCCGGTAGAGGTTGCTCGAAATATTGAGGAAGACGTTCATCGCAGTTTAAGCATGACCCCCAAAGAACAAGACGACTTCATCCAGAGTGTGGTAATAACCTGCCCCGATGGCAAAGAATATAATTCAAAGACCAAACGATGCAATAAACACTGCAAACCGGGTTATACTCGTGACGATAAATTTAAATGTAAAAGTAAAAGACAAACCGCAAAACGACGACCAGTGCCTGCACAAGTGCCAGAAATTATGCCTGTATCGGATCATTGGTCCAGGTCATCTCGCGACATTCCGCGCCATCCAAGCAAAAGTGCCAAAAAATGCCCACCCGGTAAAGAGCTAAACACAAAAACAAACCGTTGCAACAAAACGTGTAAACAAGGGTATGTCCGTAATGCAAATTTTAAGTGCCGCAAAAGCAAATAAAATCAACAAATAATTTTTACAATCATTGCTTATGTAAATATATCATAGTATATATATTTACATGTGTATAATCTTCATTGCTTTAGATAACCCAAATGCCGAATCGTTATTGGAAAAGTTCATGTCAAAGAGTACACCATATGACTTGCGCCATGGTTATGGAATACTTCATAAAAATAGCAAAGAATGGATCAGTAGCAAAACGACTGAGCCCCCATTCGTTGATAAACTATACAAAACCGTGGCAAAATCGTCAAATATTATTGCACACCTACGTCGTATATACACCTACAATGTGGACTGTCGCCATATTGAAGCTGAACATAATATAGTAAATACACAGCCACATGTATATAAAAATATGTATTTTATGCACCAAGGCAATCTATTAGTACCAGAATCCGGCACTATTCGCAAATTTCAAATGTATTATAAGACACCTTCTTTCCAAGTTAAAATAAATAAAATCATAGATATAATCGGTCCTAGTTTATCAAAACAGATTCAAGGAAATACAGACAGTGAATTGTGGCTTTATTTGTTTGTACATCATTTATTGAAAAATAAGTCCCACAAGTTGTCACGCGACCAAATCGCAGCTGCTTTTACAAATAGTATTCATGATATTGAATCGGCTGGATTCCAAAATAATTCAAATATCGTATTTGCACATGAAAACTATATCATGTTTGCGAATATTTATAAAACGGATCATATTTTTTCCACTATTTATGGTACAGGGGAAAGAATACACATGGATGTAGCCAATTTATATGCGGACGTAAGCGACGGTGTTGCAGTATGTAGCACCCGACTAAAACCGAGTTACCAAAAAATCAAGCAAAATAAAATATACATATATAATTTATTATCCAAAAAGCTGAGTGAACATGACATTTCGCCCAGATAATTTACACATGTTCCGCCCAATTATCTAACTCCTCATGCTGTAACTTAATCGACGAAGGCCCATGAGATACTTGTTCAGTTGTAATTCGTTTCTCTAATTCGGTCTCTTTTCTATCCCATGAGAACACCAGCTCGCGATTCTTGTAATTCAGCTCGCGATTCTTTATGAAGTATTGGTTTCTCGATTTTGTGTCCATAATCACTTCAAATTCGGTTGACATGGTTTGTTTTGTGACAATGATGTCGGAATATTCGTCTTCTAACTGGTCGCGCACAATCGACCATTCTTTGTATTTTTCGGCGGGGTCTTGATGAACCCATAGTTTTTGCGCTCCCCATGGACCAACAATATCCATGCGATGGTCGAGCTTATTGTGAAGCAATGAATACTTTTCTCGCAATGTTTGTATCTTTTCTTTTATTTCGTCCAACTTATAGTATTTTGATATGGACAAAAGTAAGGAAATATAAGTAGATACAGTAATCGAGAAAATAGATGTAATCTTATCGGCAATATTAAACTGTATACGGGTCGCCTGTATGAACCCAGATATGGTCGAGAAAAAAATGACAGATGTCTGGATATTGTTCACTAATGTATTCAAATCATCATACTTTAAATCCAATAAACGTTTGTTCTCTTTGCATTCTTTCAAAATGACAATATTATTGCGCTGAATCGCTTTCAGTTCATTGCTGAATACAATATATTCGGTTTGTGAAAACCAATCAACCTGATTGTGGTTTAGATGTACTTGTTTTTTAGGTTTTACTGCTAGTTGAACATTTTCGGTTGGAGGTAGATCTTGAACTGCCGATTTTACAGACTCGGTTACACTGTTTTTTCTACTTGTACTCTCATTTACAGAAGTATTTACTGACCGATTAATTGGACTTGGACTATCTGGCAGTCTGTTATTTACATATTCGCGACTGACTTGGGCCAGAATCTCCTTTACGCTGTTATTTACAACTGAACTAACCTGCTGACGACTAATTGGGGGAGGAATTTCCTGTACAACGTTACTAACCATCTCACTACTGATTTGTTCCGGAATCTCCACTACAGCTGTACTAACATTCTCGATACTCGGGTTCTCGGGTGCGCTAGTGATTTCACCCGTGCTATCGGGTATGATATCATTCTCGGGTGGGTCGATTGACAACACCACGTTTTCCTCTGGCGTATTATTTTCGGGTTGCTCCATAATTACATTACAATCATATTATATTTTTGTAAATTACAATTGTATTTTGTAATTTACACACTGGAAATAACTAAATCTATTTACACCGATCAATCTATCTAAAATGCGGATCCAAACGCACCGCCCAATACTCCATTCGCTGCCGCAGGTCCCATACTCATCATACCACCATTCATTTCGGTTCGGGCATTCGGCTGCATCATATGATCATATGAACCCATCATCTGGTTATGTTGTGACGTTGCAACGGGAGCAGGAGGAAACGTGCCACGCTGGATTGCAGAATCATCTAAATAATCCGCTTGACTGGGCGCATGACTTGTAACCGGCTGACGTGTTCGTACTTTTTCCTTCATACCTTCTTTCTTATAATCCGGACCATTCCACAGTTCGAGTGCACGGTCGACCAATATATTCACCTTGATGCCCAACTTTGTTTGAATACTCAACACAATAATCAAGAACGCCAATATTACATTAGTCAAGTTCAACGATTCGTATTTGAACCCACTGTAGGTGGGTATATAGTTAATAATGCGATGAATCAATATGACACCGCAGAACATAACAACCAATTGCATAAATATCTCAAATAATATTTCTAGCGACGATTTCTCTGGGTCCGCCTCCGGTATAAAGCGATGAATCAACTTGTTTAATATAACTACCGGAATGACACCCATTGTCGAATATTGTATGACGTTTAAAATTTCGGCATTGCTCTCTTCTGTCATGGAAAATACATGTGACAAAAACGACTTTCGTGTAATATCTGCAGTTTCTTGCAACAACTCCATTATAACAGATGATTATATAAAAACCCCTTAGAAAATAAATAAAATTCACCTTCGGTGGTTGTGCGGATTTAAATCTTCATCGGTGTATCTTGAAATCGTCTAAAGTATAGTCATACGTGGAAACTATTTAAACGTTGCATTTCATTATTTACTATACAAATGTTGAAGCGTGTTGTTGAGTGCAACAAATACAAAAATCGTGACAGAAATGCGTCGGCGCCGCACGAGGAGTACCAATACTTGAATTTACTTCAAGATATTTTAGATGAAGGTCACGACGAGGTTGGACGAAATGGCAATACACGTTGCGTCTTTGGTGCGGCAATGCATTTCTCTCTTGAAAATGGTAAAATCCCCATCTTAACTACTAAGAAAACCGCTTGGAAAACGTGTTTGAAAGAATTGCTGTGGTTTATTAAAGGTCAAACTGATAATAAAATCTTAACCGACCAGAACGTTCACATTTGGGACGGAAATACTAGTGCGGAGTTTCTTGAATCACGAGGATTATCACATTATACGCCTGGACGACAAATTGGACCACTTTATTCGCATCAATGGCGTTTTTGGAATGCAAAATATGAAAATGATCCCGATGCGGATTATAGTGGCAAAGGCATTGACCAATTACAACAAGTTATTGATACTTTGAAAAATCCCGCGACGAGAACCTCACGCAGAATGGTAATCAGTGCATGGAACCCCGAACAATTAGACGAAGGTGTTCTTCCGCCATGTCACGTTTTGTTTCAATTCAATGTTGTTGATGGAAATAAATTAAGCTGCTGCTTGTACTGCAGATCGCAAGACGTTTTATTAGGCGAACCTTTCAATATCTCCTCATATGCTTTCCTTACACACTTAATTGCAAAACATTGTGAGTTAGAACCTTATGAATTTATTTTAAATGGTGGAAATTGTCATATATACGATGACCACTTTGACCAAGTAAAAGAACAACTGACAAGAACGCCGTATGAGTTCCCAACGCTAGAAATATTGAATAAAAGAGAAAACATCAATGATTATGTGTTAGAAGATTTCAAAATTAGCAATTATCAACATCATCCACAAATAAAGGCGGCGATGCGGGCGTAGATTAAATTGACATAGTATCGACATAATGATAATGTTTTGTTCGCATTATATATTTATATATTATTAAAAAACACATTTAAATAATTTATTGCTATGATATATTATACATGAGTTCATCCAACGCTGCTGCAATTCGTCGACGAGTAGGTGCCCAAGGTGCACCCGCACCCGCACCCGGACAATCTACATCTAATATGCCTAGACCCCCATCAGGTTCTGCCACGCCAACCACTCCTTCACAAATGACACTCCAACAGGTGATATCTACAGTTGATAAACGCCTTAGTCAATTGGAAACTATCGTACAGTCAAACAACGACAATAACAACAACAACACCAACAACAACGAATCTTCCGAGTTGCCATTAATCGTAGACGAATTTAATAATCGTTTTGAACTGATTGTTACTGAAATTAACTCCCTCAAAGACATTGTCATGAAGTTGCAATCATATACCATGGAAGTCAATAAAATGTTAGTTGACGAACGTATTCATATACTATCAGATTTAGGTAATAACTCAGTTGCATCATCTAATGCAAGTAGTCGTGTTCGTGCAAGTTCGCCGAACAGCGTCGACCTAAAAAAAATGGTAGAACAAGAGTTGAATAACGCACGTTAATCGTTATAATAAACAGATTATTATAACGACGTAAAGCATAGGCAATAGATAATTTAGTATGAATTCGCAATTTCATGAAAAAATCGCACAACTTCAAACAGACTATTATAAAAATAATAACAAAAATATGTTTTTCAAATCTAGTCAAAAACTAGACTGTGCTGCAACTATCACCGGCGCAATGGATATACGTAGTTTATTTGAAAATGCAATATATATTTTGCCAAATACGAACAAAATTTACTTTGATTATCCTTTTTTCAAAACATTTGCAACCCCTGCTATATTTGAATCGCTCGTAACGTATATGTATGAGTTGATTAACATGACCATGAACATGTACACACAATATGAAATACACGTAAATTGGCAATCGTATAGCGTGTCTGCTCATGACCGTTACAAGGACTTATATCGTATCTTTTTATCGAGATATGAAACCAGTGGGTTTAATTTTCACGACAATTTGAGCCGCCTATATGTTTATTTTACACCCAATGTAATTCAACTCATTTCAAAAATTATGGTGCCGTTAATTCACCCCATCGTTTTAAGTAAAATTACATTGTATAATAAAACCGAAAGTGAACAATTATTACAAACATTATTAGAAAAAACTAATTGAGTACGCAAAGGGTATAAATGCGCAATGATAAACCTAATATAATGAATATTACAATCACAAATTCAGCAAAGGCCGATTTATTCGGGTCATTATTTCAGCATATTCGATTGTTTACCGAGCATGTAAATATTACATTCGATAAGGAGCGAATGTTTATGCAATCCATGGATTCTGCGCGCGTTTCCGTATTTGAACTAACTCTTCCATATACATGGTTTGATGTGTATGAACACACCAGTGCTGGACCGATTACATTGGGCATACCTGCAACCATGTTATTCAAAATTCTAAACACGCGAGACAAAATTCAGGAAACGCAGATTATATACGACGAGAGCGATAACGACAAATTGTTCGTGAATTTCTCCTCGAATAACGCGTCGGTATTCAATAAGCGTTTTGATTTGCCACTCATCGATTTGGAGTGTGAAGTTATGCAAATCCCACCCGGCGAAAGTGACGCCGAATTTTCGTTAGATTCTGCCGTATTCGCAAACCTAATTAACCAGTTGAAAATATTTGGAGACACATTTGAAATACAATGTACCGAAGAAAAAATTATTTTGCATTCAATTAGCATTGAAGCAGGTAAAATGTTGGTCGATATAAATATCGAAGACCTGACCGAATATTCTATTAATGAAGGTGAAGAGATGAAACTATCATTTAGCTTGAGCATGTTGCACAATATTTGCATGTATAACAAAATATCAAAGGAGGTTGTAATCCATCTCACTAAGAACTTCCCCATGAAAATCGTATATTCACTCGGGGATAATGACGCATGTTTTACTTTTTATCTAGCGCCAAAAATTAGCGACGAAACCGATTAGTATTTTCGTTAAGTCGCGAAAACAGAAAGATCTTATATTATATATACCATCTTTTATGAACGCTTTTTTTCATATTTTCTTATTCATACTCATTCTGTTCATGTATATCCACATTGTAAACCAGTATAAAACCGGAGAAGATTTGGAAATATACGAAATGGACTATGTGTCAAATACGCATTTGCAAGAAGTATGTAGTATAAAGCAACCCGTACTATTTCACTATAAAAATGTCAATCCAGAATTCTTCGATGCTTTAGACAATGAGCATTTAGGTATATTGGAGGCACACGATGTCAAAATCAAAGATTCGCGGGACTATTATAAAGATGGCGATAATAATACGGTTGATTACACCGTTATGTCTTACCGTAGTGCAGACACGTTGATGAAAACCGACACCAAATCGTCGTACTTTATTGAGCATAACCATTCCCTGCCGGATGATGCCGGATTGTTGAAATTATTCCAGTCGAATGATGAGTTGCTAAAACCAGCAATGACAGTAACTACGCATTATGACATATTAGCTGGGTCAAAAAATGTATGTACTCCATTGCGGTATCACAACACCGAACGACACCTATTGTGTGTTGTTACTGGTAAAGTAACCATTAAAATGACACCGTGGAAAAGTTCAAAATATTTATATCAAAACAAAGATTATGACACATACGAGTTTTGGTCACCGATACAAGTCTGGAAACCACAGCGCAAATATTTCCATGAAATGGAGAAACTGAAATTTCTGGAATTCGACGTAAACGCTGGCTATATTGTTAGTATTCCGCCTTATTGGTGGTACAGCATTAAATATGATAATAATCCGGAGACAATGGTAACCAGTTTCACATATAATACCGCGATGAATTGTGTCGCAACGCTACCAGATACATGTTTATATTTTATGCAACAGCAAAATATCAAGAAACGAGTTTCAAAAACGATTGATGCATTAGATACCACCAATGTCACTGACCTCGATCCGCAAACTCGTGACCAAAATGATATCGTTACAACATTATAACTGTCAATGCATAAATATAGACGTTTTGCAATAATATTGGGTTCACGTAACAACATCACAAATGGATAACTTCGCTAACATAAATTTACATTGTAAAAATTGTATTTACATTTGTTGTGCAATACTGCATATATGCAGATATTTAACCCATAATATTTTTTGCACAAGAACTAGTCTAATGTATAATTATACTATGTATAATTATCGTAGACATCACCATGGCTGGTTTCCACGCGGTCCGTATGGACCATGGGGTGGGGCTTACCCATCTCCCGGATTTTACCCATATGGTGGGTTTTATCCACCTCCTCCAATCTATCCTCCATTTTTTAGATAAATATGGAATTTTAACATATCATCGTAATGGTACATCTGGTATGATTACGATAAAAAATATATACAACTTTGAAAAATGTATATATTTGTGCGTTTGGTCTAATTCGTCAAATTCCGTATAGCTTCGATTGCATACAATAACGAATCGATCCCCGAGTTGAACGCCAATTTAATTAGTTGACTAAATGTCAACCCTGCGTGTCGAACTACCATATCTGTACTTGGTGATGTATTATTGGATGTAAATATAGTTGTGTTTGTTCTAGCAAAATATGATGCAATCTTATCGAATATATTCAATTCAGTGAGTGTTCGAATGCCCTTTGTTTCAACTTTCGACAAGGACGCATACACGAATTTTTTCAATATATACCCGGCAAAATCATTTGTATATCGATTAAATCGAGATGTAACAGCCTCGTAAATATATACAGACAAACTGGGTTGATGCTGCGAACACCCTATACATATCAATGAAAAGTGTGAATTTGTATATGAAACGGTCGATGAAATTGCACCGAGAAGCCTTTCTTGAATGCTCGGCCGTGGCTTTGGCCATATTGCATCCGTTATATATTCCGAAAATGGAGAATTATAGAAGATGGTATATGTTACTATACATACACATACTGCTGCTGATACTACTCGAATAGATGGCATTATGCTGGGATATTATTAATAACAATGTTATTGTGGTATTGTCAATTTTTTCACAGCCGATAATATGATGTTGGCCACGTTGCCATGGCACATTGATTGTTTTTGCATGCACTATATTTCTACAATATAAGTTCCCATAAATAATAGCCCACATAAAAACAGTTGAATAAACTTGTCTCGCGATTTTCCGAAATTGGACATTTTTAAAATGTCCATTTTTGAAAAGTGAGGCCATTTCTTTTTCTGAAAATATGAAAAATCAGTTTTGCTGCATAATGCTTTAAATACGAAAAAAATAATTTTAAGTTGACTGCGTAATTTTTCCCCAATGTTTTTTGTCATAATAATATAATTAAGGCGTTTATGAAACAATTTGAAACATCGATTACGCCGTTTACGCCAAATAAATTCGAATGTATAAAATGTTACTTTAAATGCAGTAAACAGAGTGATTGGAACCGACACATTTTGACACGTAAACATACATGTGAAACAAATATGGAACAAAATGAAACACAATCTGCGCCATTGCATACATGTAAGTTTTGCAACGATATGTTTAACAGTCGAACCACATTATGGAGACATAAAACTTCATGTGAAAAACGCCAAATAATAACGAATACATCAGGTGAAACAATACCATCGATTACTGAAAATTTTACTCGATTAATCCAGCAGCAAATGACTGCAAATAATGAGTTCAAACAGATGATGATTGAGCAAACGAATCAAATGCTGGAAATTGCAAAAAATACACAGGTCATCAATAATCATACCACCAATAATAATAACCAGAAATTCAACCTGAATTTTTTCCTCAATGATACATGTAAAGACGCGATTAGCATTACCGACTTTCTTCGCAACCTGAATGTTCACATTGATGAATTGGAATACATTGGCAATCATGGATATGTAAACGGAATGACCAAGATGATCATGGACCGTCTTAAAGACATGGACATCACAAAACGACCCATCCATTGCACTGATATTAAACGTGAAACAATGTATATCAAAGACGACGCTGGTTGGAGCAAAGATACCGATGAACTGACGAAGCTGCGCAGAATATTGAGTCGAATATCCATGAATAATTACAGAACCGTACCAGTATGGAGAACCGCACACCCGGATTGCGAGGTCATGGAAACCCGAACATACGAATTCTGTTACAAAATGATGAAAGAGATTCTGGGAGATGTGGAAGAAGAGCAAATCAAATTAGATAACAAGATTATAAAAACCATGGCCAAAGAGTTGTTTGTGCAGAAACAAATCAATTAACTTGATTTCTCCATACTTTTTACCGGACATATTTTATGGTTCGGATTGAAATAATATAAAAATATTGTTACAATATTTTTATAATGCCAAACACTAAAATAGATTATTCTAATACAATATTTTATAAAATACACTGCAAGAATCCAGATGTGAAAGATGTGTATATTGGTCATACTACAAATTTTGTTCAACGTAAGTGCGCACATAAGCAAAGTTGCACACATGAGAACAATAGCAATTATAATTGTAAAGTGTATAATATTATACGTCAATATGGTGGGTGGGATAATTGGAAGATGGAAATAATAGCATTTCAGGATTGTGAAGACAATTATGCCGCTAGAAAACTAGAGCAGAAGTATTTCGAAGAACATAATGCAACCATGAATAGCATTGAACCACTACCAAAACCAAAGACGATACCGCAACCTGAGCCGGTGGTATACACGAAAAATAAAATATTAAATCAAAAAAAAAGCAATGCAAATTTTACTACAACTATACCGACGGAAAAATTTGGTTGCATCACATGTCACTATTATACGAGCAAGCATAGTAGTTATATCAAACATACGTTGACTGCAAAACATACAAAGGCAACTAATGTTGAAAAAAATTTGCCAAAAAGTTGTCCACACGTTTGTAACATATGTATGCAAGAATTCTCACATAGGCAAAGCTTATGGCGGCATAAGCGGCAAAACATATGCAAGCCGGATTGTGTGTCACATTCAACAGTAAATAACAGTCATATAACTAGCGATATTACAATGCTGCTACAGCAACAAATGACTGCAAACAATGAGTTCAAGCAGATGATGATTGAACAAACGAATCAAATATTAGAACTGGCAAAAAATACACAGGTTATAAATAATCACGCGACGACATATAGCTGATAAATATGCATTATTCAATATATTGAATCGAATTCGTCAGTTCCTCCGGACAAGTCTCGACATGGTGTGACTCCGTAATTTTTACTTTTTTTGTAATTGGCATCGCTTCAAATCTCATGCAAAATTCCATAATGGATACTGCTCGGCCTTCATACACACACCCGATTGTTTTTTCCTCTACTTCAATCGGTTGTTCGTCTGGATAATAGCCCCATTTGTCATAGAATTCCTGCAATTTATCTTCATCGTCGAATTCAATCGTTTTCTTTTCATGATTTAGACGGCCTTTGTATTTAAATATTCGCTGTCGCCATACGGGAGTATCCAAACAATAATACAACCAATGATAATAATATGCATCACGCAATATTTCACGTTTGGGTACGACTGTATCAAATAATTTATTATACTCTTTGTTCACTGCAAACCTGCATGCACGTCGCAAAACAGTATCTGCGGGTCCGGTCTCAATTGTCCGGTATTTATCAATATCACTATCCGACAATACAATTAGAAATTTATGTTTTTGGTGACGGTTCGCACGATTATCGTGACACTTTACGTTAAAATACGTATTGACAAAGTTATTAATGTCATATTCCCGATTGACCAAAGTCGTGACTATCGACCCTATTGTCCAATCGTTGGTTTTATCCTTAGCCCATTCGACCAGCATTCTTTCGATAAATAATACTAGTTTGGGGTTTAACATCGCGTATATTTCACGATACACATTGATAATATAATCAAATACATCGGTACCGAATCCCGAGAAATACAATTCGTATGCCCAAAACATCGCCTCATCGCGCTTTCGGTTCAGCAGTGCAATGAAGAGCGACTGTTTTACCTCTGTCTTATTATACAAATATCGGGTAAATATAATGGGTTCAACTGATATACATAAAGAACTTGACATGTTTTGATTTATAATTACTATACATATATTCCTATATTTATATCAATTTTTTAGGTAGTAGACAAAATTGTAGTTTTATATACTGACTGTTTTATTACAAAACTGCAATTACAAAGTTATGAACTATATTTAGTGTTCCACGTAGAAACAAAATATAGTCTGTGTGTAGTGTATAGAATGAGAAAAACAGCCAAGCAGGGTTCACGAACTAAGCGCAAAACATTAAAGGTCAACCGCGCCGACTCTAAAAATAAACGAAACGCGTATATTGTTCAAAAATTCTTAGAAGTATTGAACATGGTGAAGTTGTATCACTGGAAAACCCATTCTTATGCTCAACATAAGGCGACAGATGAATTGTACGAGAATTTAAATAAACACATCGACGAATTTGTGGAAGTG